>Ga0099825_1000315_pt1 | contig 47425 bp, 29 predicted proteins | sample SiratroredBW_FD_76838 | JGI IMG/M metagenome (GOLD analysis project Ga0099825, IMG submission 76838) | Root nodule microbial communities of legume samples collected from California, USA - Siratro red BW | ecosystem: Host-associated > Plants > Roots > Nodule | place: USA: California | collected...
CCAGCAAAGAAAAGAAACTGTATGGTAATTGTATTGGAGTACTGAATCAACTCACCTCTCAAAAACAGAGAGACTGTGTTATTATATACACTGAGTAAAAATAAAGAAGAAAGAGAGTATAACAATAAACTGTTACAATATTCTAACAGATTCAGAAGAGAGAGAATGACAACTGTAACGATGCCTACAAACAAAAAAAAAACTTCTATAGACTAATATTCTTCTCCAATAGTAACACACTCACTAGCTACATGAAAAGTGATAAAAATAATCTCTTTCTACTACAGGGAGCTTGGCATTGGAATTGTACCATACAGCCCTCTTGGTCGAGGTTTCTTTGGAGGCAAAGGAGTTCTGGAAACTGTGTCAAATGTTAGCTCTCTGGTATAACAATTATCCATATTCTTCATCTTTAATTAAACCCTAATCGAGCAAGAACTTGTTTCAATATAGATATGGGTGTATGATAAATATTTGTTTCACTTATCAGACGATACATCCACGCTTCCAAGCTGAGAATCTGGACAAGAACAAAAAATTGTATGAGAAAATAGAAAGTCTTGCTACGAAGCATCACTGCACTCCTTCACAGTTGGCATTGGCATGGATGCTCCACCAAGGCAATGATGTTGTGCCTATTCCTGGTGAGTGACTATATATATTTTTCTGTTTTAAATATATAAAGTGATAAAATATTTTTCTTAGGCATGTCGTGTCACTGATCAACCATTCTTAAAATTTAAATTATTGGGTGATAACTCATAATTAGTGGTTATTATTCATAAGTTTATAATTAATTAATTATTTGTCTCAATGTGTTCGGACCGTACAGGCACTACTAAGATTAAGAACCTGGATCAAAACATTGGTGGAGTGTCATTGAAATTTGAAGAAAGTGAGTTGAGAGAAATTTCTGAGGCAGTTCCCATTGATGACGTAGCAGGGACTCGACACTACTACGGATCAGCTAGTTTTTCGTGGACTATTGCTAATACACCTCCAAAAGATCCCAGGGTCTAAACTTCAATCACTCAAAATCCTTTTCAATGGAACAATGCACTAATTATGAAATGAGCACCAGTTAATTGCTGTTTGTCATAGTATGCAAAATCTATAGTATCAGTATTTGAATATGCGAATTGAATTTAATAAATCCAATTCAATTGTGGCCTCTCCATGATTGAGCGATGAATATTTGGTTGGTTCAAGTTTGAAGTTTGCTGTAAAAGTTTTTGATGTAACAAAAACAATGAATAATGTAACATACACCATGAGGTGAGTGTTTTATGTATCCAAATAAAGTTTGTTATTGTTCATTTGGCTCTTCTATTATGTCATCCATGCTTAATTATGCACATGTTAATAACTATTTAAGTGATGAAAAAGGATAGAATGATCAAAATCCAATGTATCCATCATTGTGCTAAGTCATGGTTCCGTCAATGTTTCACTGTTCAATGGTTCAAAGTTCAAAATCGTCAGAATTTTCTGAGTGAAGATTTGGTTCGTTGTTGTGCTGTCTGTAGCCAGTGAAAGATTTGGTTGTCAGTTCAAAATTTAACTTGTTATTAAAACTGATTTTGTGGTTCTGGTTTGTTAATATAATAATTAAAACGAGTAAAAGTGTAAAGACCTTTTTTATAAATATTATGTTATAATTAAAATTTACTATAAATAAATATGTTCAAATATACAAAATTATATTTTAGATTTATAATAATTAGTTTAAATTGTGATTTAACACTGTTTTTAAAATTGAAATACATATATATATGGTTTGAAAAATCAAGTATACGAAAAATATATAAAAGAAAGATAATTTGAGATTACTGAAATAAGTGTTTTTGACTAATTTTAATAATAGTACGTGTAATAATGATTTGTCTAATTGGAAAATTTTGTTTTGATAACCACAATTGTCATACAATCCAGATGTCAACTGCTGATGTAATTGCTGATGTGGTATAATTGTACACATGGATAAGAATAAAATGGAACTTTTCTTTTTGAAGGACATTTAGCGTATTTTATTATGAGGGCATAATTGAGTTTTAAGTATCTAAATTTAAAATTTGAAACGTGATAGGAGTACACTGCACTTATTTGAGTAAGAGAGATTTCGTGTGAAATGGTTGTGGTGGTGAGTGACGATGGGAGACTATCGACGGTGGCGAGCGACAGTTGGTGAGAGAATCGACGGTGTACGGTGACAGTAGCGGCGACGATAGTAGCAGCGCCGACAATAGTGGTGAGATTCAAGAGATTTAAGATTTAAGTTCACTGTTTCTCGACTCTTAATGGAATATACTGGCAGCATTCTAGATAAAATTCTAAACATGTAAATCCTAAAAATGACTTTTAAGACTATGTTGAAATATTTTTTATACGTCATTTATCTTGACCACGTCAGCATCATGTAAAATTGTAAAGTAGGTGTGTGTGTCTCGTGTGGTTGTGAATATAACAATATAATTATTTACAAACAAGTATAAAGAAACTTTAGGGTTAATATATGTATTTAATGAATGATAATGAATATCAATTTTGATATCATTGGAGAATTTTTTTAATTTTGTTAAATTATAAAGTTGAAGATATAATGCAAATTCAATATCTAATTTTAATTTCATTAATTTCAAGAGTTAATGTGACAATATCACAAATTCAGAAAATTAAATTGTATTACAAATCTTAATATCTAACATTAAACTCTTCAAAATAACGGTGAGTTGAAGTAGGTAGGAAAAGTTAGGTTCACCAACCGCATGGCACTAACAAGTGAAGACTAATAGAAGAAAGAGAGTGAGTTAGAACATTTGCAGAGCAGAAAAAAAACATGGCAGAAATTCCTCGAGTGAAGCTTGGAAGCCAAGGCCTTGAGGTTAGTTTTCTGTGTTGTTGAATTTTTTTATTTTATATGCTTCTCTCAGATAGTCCTTCTGATTTGTGTCTTGTTCGATTAATTTCTGGTTTTAAGGTTTCTAAGTTAGGATTTGGGTGTATGGGCCTAACTGGAGTTTACAATGATCCTGTTCCTGAAGAGTTTGGCATATCTTTGATCAAGTACGCATTCAGCAAAGGGATCACTTTCTTTGACACTTCAGATGTTTATGGACCTCGTACCAATGAAGTTTTGGTCGGAAAGGTTAACTACCTTAACACTTTTAACATGGCTGTTTCACTTTAACAAATAACAATCGACAATGTAATGTGACATGAGATTTTGATTAACTCTCAGGCGCTCAGGGACTTGCCTCGAGACCAAATTCAGATTGCCACAAAGTTTGGAATCGTCAAAATGGTCTCTAATAATGTGATAGTGGACGGTTCTCCTGAATACGTTAGATCCTGTTGTGAGGGTAGCCTCCAACGCCTTGGTGTCAGCTATATTGATCTGTATTATCAGCACCGTGTTGACACCTCAGTACCAATCGAGGACACTGTGAGTGTGCCATCAAACACCTTTTTTCACTTCTGGATGTGGGGTTAATGTGGTGGCTCTGTGATTTATATGGTGTTGGGTTGGGTTTTCTTTGAATGGCAGATGGGTGAGCTCAAAAAGCTGGTCCAAGAGGGAAAGATAAGGTACATAGGGTTGTCGGAAGCCAGCCCTGACACAATTAGGAGGGCACATGCAGTTCATCCCATCACTGCTGTGCAAATGGAGTGGTCCCTTTGGACTCGTGAAATTGAGCCAGATATTGTTCCAGTTTGCAGGTACTTCTCCAGAGTGTCTCTGATGTAAAATGTTATCTCTTTGGAGAATTGACTGATTTCTTTCCTACTTCCCGGTCACAATAGAGTTTGAAAGTTTAGATTGCCTGAAGCTCTCTACCTTACAGGTTGAACTTGTGGATTATCTATTATGGGTATGAAAAAAATATGTATAAAGGCTTTTACAATTGTTTAACCGGAAAAAGTAAAGATTATGTTATCAGTTTTTCTAAGGGTTCTTGTTGGAAGGATCATAGGCATTCAGGTTGGTTTGCTCTTAAGAAATCACATATTCAAGCTATCTGTAACACTTATTGACGGTTTTGATAAGAAACTTGTGAAAATCAGTCTCAAAGGTAACTTTTGTGATTGAAGAGTTCAAGGTTTTATAAACCTCACACTGGAACTTCTATACTTTTCGTCTGGATCCTATGTTCCACCGCACATGCCCCTCCTTCACTTCTGATAGAAAATGGTAGAAGTCTCTAGTACAAGTTATTTGAAACTAGATCAGGATTATAGAGAGAAAACTCCTATTAGCAGAAAAATGTACAAATGGCAGCTACATACCGTTGTTTATTCTGTGACAACTTTGAACAATGGTCTTCTACAGTTTAACTGCACTGTGTCTAGTTCATTATCCAGCCATTCAAATAATTATATTATAATCTTGGTTTATAAATTATCTGTTATAGAAAACATGAATGGTTAGGAACCAATTTCTTTCAATTGAAGAAATTTGTTTATTTTCTACAGATAAACTTTTGATCAAATAGCTTTAGTTGCTTCGAGTGCAACCCTTTTACTTTGTGTCCACTCGACCAAGTTATTTCTTCATTTCCTTCTTGAATCTTGATCATATGACTTTGGTGACAACATTTACAGGGAGCTTGGAATCGGAATAGTGCCATATAGTCCCCTTGGCCGTGGATTTTTTGGTGGCAAGGCTGTCACAGAAAGTATACCTGCAAACAGTTTTCTGGTATGGGCTTAATTCTTATCCTTCTGGTGACAGTTGGACTTGTTCATTGTTCACCAACATTTCTTTCCGCAGGCATTCCAACCAAGGCTACAAGGGGAGAACTTTGACAAGAACAAAATCTTATATTCTAGGATAGAAAAGTTGGCAGAGAAGCACGGATGTACATCTTCACAACTCGCTCTCGCATGGATTCTTGGTCAAGGAGATGATGTGGTACCCATCCCCGGTGAGTATTTTTTGTACCTGCATCAAATTTGTTATGTTATGAGTTGTGACCAACATTATATTATATGAAATTATTTTGAAAATGCATTATGTTTATAAATTTCTTCACATTCATATTGCTTGGAATGGTCTTATACGAAAAGAACTACCTTCGGTAACAGAAGACCAACTAACTTGTAGTAAGTTGAGCTGTAAACATGTGATATCTTCTAGAATACAATGAACTGTAAAAGTGAGTTGTAAATAGAAATTTTTTAACCATTTCTTCTTATCCTATTAGGTCATATATACGTATACACATTGTAATAATAAAACATAGAAACTTTTATTCTCCTATCATGGTCTTCATACCTTCCTAGAACCTAGTTTTCTGCTCCTCTCATTTGTTCCTTTTCGATATCAGAGCTCTGGAGCTCTGCTAATTCTTTCCTTTCAACAAAGTGTCAGGTGCCAATTCTAATACAACAACATCTAGTCTTGGTTCAGATAATCCTGGTAAAGGTTCCGGTTCTGTCAATATCACACTAGCCATAGATGGAACTATCATTCATAGTCTAGTTCCATATATATGGCCTTAATTTCCAAAAACAAATTAGGATCTTTAACAGGTCTCGTACTTCGTTCGTAGATATATTCTCCTTGGGAGTGTTTCAACACCCTGATCTCATAGAACTATTTGTCTCCCTCGACTGCTTCGAGTGTGATCTTTTTCAACCGTGCCATTGACATTTGGACTTATCTTTGGGAAAGATTCTCCCGGAGTGGCTTGCTTCAAATAGTAGAGCTCTAGGAAGAAATCTATGGTCTCAAACAAGGGACCTCAAACATTTCTTACTATTACACAGCCCTTAAATCCCTTTGGGAGGAAATAGACAATTATCATTCTTTCTATGCTTGCTTGTGCTTCGCCAAAACCTATTACCAACAAGATTTCATTTGCTTTTTTAAAGGCCTTGATGACCGCTTCTTTGTCGTTCTCTCTTGGATCTTGGTTCCAGATCCCTTGTTCTCAAGATGACCACCATAGGCATCGTTCCTGCTCTAGCTTGTCAAACTGACAACTCCAGCAAATGAATATTAGTAATGCATTTCTTCATAGGAGCCTATTGGAATATGTGTATATGGTTATTCCTCCTGGGATCAATGGTCATAACCCAAATCAATGTTGTAAGCTCAAGAAATCTCTCTATGGTTTATGGTTTACGACAAGTCTATCGCAAATGTTATGAAAAACTCTCTACTTTGCTTCTCTCTTTTGGTTATCAACAAGTTCAAGTTGATCATGGACTATTCATTAAAGCTCATGGCAATACATTCATCGCCTTAATTTTTTATGTCGATGATATTGTGCTCACTGGGAATTCCACCACCGAGATTGCTCATATCAAACATATTCTTCACTCATATTTTCATATTAAAGTTCTTGCCCAATTGAAGTATTTTTTTTTAGGGTTAAAGGTAGCCCATTCATATACAAGCATTTCTTTATGTCAGGTGCACTCCTTGATGATCCTTTTTATCATACCAGGGCTTAGTTGGTTGCATGCTATACCTTACTAGCATTTGTCCGGACATTGTTTTTGTAACTCAACTACTAACTTAATTCATGGCTCATCCCACTCAGTGTCATCTTTGTGCTGTTATGAGAGTTCTCCTCTACCTTTAGAACTGCCTTGGCACAGCACTCCTTTTTCGAGATTCTCGCATCCAAATTCTTGCGTTGGTTTGAAATAGGATTTATTTTACATTGGTCAGTAATTTCTGAATCATGAGTTCTCTGAACATATGCAGGAACCCCTTCATCATGAGCTCATAATACTATACCATGTCACATTTTAAATATGAATTGTTTTTTCCTTCGAATTAACGTTTCTGGAACTTCTTATTATTGTAGGAACAACCAAGATAAAAAATCTTGATAGTAATATTGGTGCATTTGATGTGAAGCTCAGCAAAGAGGATTTAGAGGAGATAACAGACGCTGTACCAGTATCTGAGGTGGCAGGGAATCGGACTACTGATGCATTTTTTAGATGTTCATGGAAATTTGCTAATACCCCACCAAAAGCATAACTAGTTTCTAATCTCCTGTATGCCTCACAAACGCAAAACTTATGCAAAACTTGTTCTGTTCTTAGTTATGCACATGTTAAATGATGAGACTGTTTGATCAAGCCAAGAAATCCATCATTGTTCAATCAATGTTTTGCTACTAATTTTCATTTATCATGCACAATCGCATTTAAAGGCACACTCATCACTGACAAGTGTTGGTAATTCACCATCTCAAGATAAATTAAGCTAACTACTATCATTGATATTCAGGCTTTTACAATGAGGGAAAAGGAGACCTGTACATATGGCAGTGTCACCCTTTTATCTATTCTTTGGCATCTGGTTACTCACTTCTCTTTCGCAAGTAAACTATCTTAAAATAAAAGACAAATGCTAGCAAGTAATTTTGAGGTAATGTTTAAAGAAATGAAGACATTTTTTTTATCAAAATAATTGAAGTGAGTTATTGTTATAACTTATCATATATTTATGTTCTTTTCTATGTCTTGTTTTAATACATAACTCATAAATTAAGACTTTTAATTAAAATCCTCGTTTATATTTTAAAAAAATTCTTAGTATGATTTCACTTATTAGTTATGTTTCCCTCATTATGATAAATGTTTAATAACTGGGTAGAAATAAAAAAAATAGAAAATGGTAAAATAAAAAGAACAAGTGTAATAATTCATAAAAGTAATTAACAAAATGCATCCTAAAATCTTTAAAAGATATAATTTTTTTTTCATTTAGTAAGTTAGACTAATAATATTGGTGAAACAGTTTTGGTTAATAATTCATAAAAGTAATTAACAAAATGCGTCCTAAAATCTTCAAAAGATATAATTTTTTTTTCATTTAGTAAGTTAGACTAATAATATTGGTTAAAGAGTTTTGGTTGGTAATAAGATGGTTATATTGTATTTTGTCCATTAAACTTAAATACCAAATATGCATCTACTATTCAACTTTTGCATGGGCCATGTATTTTTTATTCATTCTTATTGTTCATAGAAGAACATCTGTCTTGTCCTTATTTTGACACAACTTTTTTATTTTTTATTTTTTGCAGAAAGCTGTCACTTGAAATATTCCAAACAAGTACACTAGTAATTTAAGTTGAGAATTTTATCCGTTAAAAATAATAAATAAACAAGAGTGACAAACAAAGAATGCCAGCTTTACAAACAGAAGGAGATAGAGACAAGAAGCCGAAAAAGGTTACTTTTGAAGTCAAAGTGTAACATCAATGGTCCATTCCACCACCAGCAAGAACCATAGCTGGCTCCAACTCCATTATAGCTTCATCTTTGCTTAGTTCAGCCACTTCTTCCTCCGCCAGCATCACCATCACCGACCTTGAAAGCCCTCCTTCCGAGCAAGGCATCACCATGATCAAACCTTCACCCTCCACATTCCCCACCCGACACGACACATGAACCGGCTTCTCGTTATTTCCGAACACGGCACCGTACAACAACGACTCCTCATCTTCCTCCACCATCAAGTGCTCCATGCAGACACAAGTTAACTCACTCCCATACACGCGTTCCCCTTCATTTTCTTCCTCTGAAAGCTCTTCCAAGTGCATATGCACTGCACTAACTATGCCTCCCAGTTCCACGTCCTTCACTTTCTGCGAGAGCGTTGAGAAGTGCAAGGCGTTTCCCAAGTACCCAATTGGGAGGGAAGGTTTCAAGAGACTCCTCAAGTCGGTGCAGAGGCGTAGAGAGTGGATTTGGTCCTGAGTTTTTGGAGGTTTGACACGAGCAATGCGAGTCCAAAACAGAGCCGCCAGAAAGTCAAATGGGGTGGCGTTGGGGCACGAGTCATGGACTTTGGAGAGGCATTCTTTGATGGTTGAACTGGAAAACTTGAAGGTGGCTGTGGCAAAGTTTTTTGGAGAGGCTGCTTTTGTAGATGATGATGATGATGATGATGATGCATGGCCATGAGTAGGAAGTGGAGCGATTAAAGGAGGGTTGGTGATGGGAAAGTGGCGGTGAAATTCCGTCCATGATTTGAACAACGATGCTACAAAAGTTAGATCTGCCATCATGTGATTGCAACTTACTCCTATTGCAACACCTCCTTCTTGGAAGCTGTTTATCTGCAACATCACCCAATTATCAGTATCCATATCAACATAATAATCTAAATCTTCGAAATAAAATATTTTCCTCTAGGTATGGATTTTTGAGTAGTAGTTGTCATAAAAATCAACAAATATATTGCACGTGATAATTCGTGGCTTCATAACAGCATAGAAATCATTTATTTATGTTATGTTACATCGTTCATCCAAACATGTTAACTAACAGATTTGTCTTTCTTGTCTTGTCTCTCTCTCTATTACAAAATGATGTCTCTTTTTCAATCAATCTGACTTGTAGAAAAAGTTATGTAATAGTTATTGTTCTGCTAATTTCTCACATACATCATGTGAATGCAGAATCTATAACTGATGAGCTAGACCCTTTACTGTCAGAAACAGAATGTGTAAACGGCAACTAAAATCTAAAAACTTTAATAGAATTCTTATCTATTCACAGATTGAGATGATGAATACATACACAACCTAAATAAAATTGTGAATAACAGTACCTGAATTCGAAAGGGTGACCAAGTGGAGGGATCCTCAGGCATATCATCCCAAGAAGCCAGAAGCTTTTCCTCTGAGTCAGAAGCAGATTTGAGCCATTCATGAAGGGTGGCATCCACGGTGGCCTTGATGGTCCTAACGCCCGCATCATTGCACTTCACTTCCCACTCACCATCCTCCCCTCGACCCAACCGACCCGTCACAACAGGGTAAAAAGTCAGAACCTCAGACAAGGATTCCCTCAAAGGGTCCAATTCAAAGGACTTAAACCAGTTATCTTCATTCTTGTAGTAGAATATAATATGCAGAGTGTGGCTACCCATTCCACGGTCCAGCACCGATAGTTTGTGAACCTTACCCGTACTAACGGGTCTGCTCGACACAACCGTTAGTTTTGAGTTCAGGGTTACCCTCAACTTCGACATGCCTATGCTTCTGCTTGCTTTTGCCTTCCCCCACACCAGAATGTGTGGATTTATCAGTGCGAAAGAGACAGAAAAACAGAAAAGAACTAATATTGGCCAAGTACTTTCTTTGGTGAAACTTGTGTATATTAGCATATTGCTTTATATGTGTGTGTATAAATACAAAAACCAGTAGGAATAATGAAGAGTGTTAAGCCCAGTGGACAGTTGAGAATTAAATGCAGGAAGGTGATGGTTGGTAGTTTTATTTATGCCAAGGACCTCATAGCTGTTTCTCAAACCTTCTTAGTTAATACTTCCTATTGTATTATGTTCACATGCTTCTCTTGTTTTGTCCACAAACTAGGAGTGGTATTAACTCTTTTTCCTGCATTGCTAGAATTTTTAAAAATGCAAATGTGGAACAAAATGGATCAGTATTATGGTAGTTAAGTTTTGGCAATAGTTGTTTGCTAAATATCCTTAAAACTCTTGTTTGATAGGACCAAAGAAGAAAACTAATACAGGAGATTTTTGTGTAATGATGATAGTTTTTGTTTTATTGATTTAAAATGTAAAAGTTTTGAAAATAAAGTATTTGATTTAGGACATGTGTGGCTACGTTATGGGTGTATTGTCAAAGTTTTTCTCCCATCAAAGACTGTTATAGATGCAAATATACTGCTGTTTGAACTCAATTGTCATTGAGAGAACTTTTCAGTTTGAATTAGATCAGAGAGCTGTATGCCAGTTTGTTAGTAATGGGTATGAGTTGTCTTCTTCAACTAATTTAATTCGGCACAGAGTTGATTTAATATGTAGCGAAAGTTAATTTTGCTCACTCTTTATTAATTGATTAATAGTAATAATAATAATAATAATATTTGGAGCAGTTCACGATATTTTAATAATAATTAAGTAGTCCTGTATAATTTCTGTAGTTAATATTATTTACTAACATGTACTTGACAAATTTAGTAAATTGGCGTAAATTTTTTCTAGTATTACTAAAACGGGTAACTTTTTATATTGAAAAAGTCGTGTCAGGGGATCATAATTTTTGACTCTCTAAAATAAAATATATGGATTTGGCCAACGTAACTTTTGTGTCAGTAAAAAGGTCGTATGACTCAAATACAATTTTGATTAGCCTAATCAATGTATTATTTTAGGGTTACGAGACACAATTTTACTTTTTTTGAATTCCATTTATTTTTTTCTTCCTTACCTCGAATCTAATATTTCCTATTTCTATAAGATTCTCGTATATGAAGATTGCAGGAGGTGATAAATTATTGCTAATACGGGGAGGTGACTGGTGACCACAGTCCAAAATTAACACGAAAGGAAGGCCGTGTTAGCTATTGAAGCATAAATTTAAATTTCACATTAAGTATGAAAAAATTGAGAAAAAAACTTATAAATTTAGATTAAAAATGACCTTAATTTTTTATGTAAGTCTAACTCATATGATAATCAACTAAAATAAATTTAGTTGTAAAATATTTTAGAAACAATGAAACAATTTCAAAATTATATATTTATAATAATTAAACTCAAACAATCAAAATTAATTCAACATACAACATGTTCCACTAAAAAACATGTTCGACTAAAAGCAAGCACATGACAAGATTACGATGTTTATGCATGCACAACAACAAAACCTATGCATGCATGCACAAGAAAAAAGATGTAAAAACAAAAGGGAGAAAAAAAAAAAGAAAGAAAAAAAATATATTATATTTTCCAAACAAAAAAAAAAAAAAAAAAAAAAAAAAAACAAAAAAAAAAAAAAAAAAAAAAAAAAAAAAAAAAAAAAAAAGAAAAAAAAAAAAAAAAAGAAAAAAAATATATTATATTTTCCACACACACAAAAAAAAAAGAAAGAAAAACAACCAATCACATTATATATAGGTGAAACGGCAAAAGAAACATAAACAACAAAAATCAACATAAAACTGTAAGAACCCAACAATATAATTACCTGTATAGTTAGGTTTATAATTACCCAACTAATACCTGTTGGATAGCAACTTATAACTTCAACCAATTACTTAAATGTTGTTATCACTATTAATTAGTGGTTAGGCTGTCAATTCCGGCATCAAGCATGACCCAACCCGTTAATGCATGTTTGGTGGAGAAGGTCTAATTAAATTAGCTGAAAATAAATTCAAAGTTATATGTGTTGGTTGGGAAAAAAACACAAGAAATTAAAAAAAAAACATTGCATAAATAAAAATATGTAAAAATTAATATAGTGGTTATCACAAATTTTAAAATGATTTTTCCCCTCTTTCTCCATGTAATCTACATTAATTTTATTTTATTTCATCCATTTTATTTCTTCACAATTCAACACACCATAAATTTTTATGGCTTCAAGAGATCAAATTTTATTTGAAATTTTTCTTTTATCTTCTATACATCCTGATTTTCATCGTTATATTAGAGTAATCCTGCGCTACTTATTTCATTGAACAAATTATTATTATTTTTTTCTAAACCTTACGTGAAACAAGATAAAAATAACTCAGATCTAATAAAGTAAGAATAAAATTCATGTTATAAAATCATTACTTAAACTCGTAAAAAAGAGTTAAACAATTGTCTTAACTTATAATGATCATTTCTTAAATATAAGAAAAGAAGCTACTTATGAATGGCTAGTATAAATTTCAAATGCAATTGCGACTCATAAAAATATCATTTTATATTGTATAAGACGCTCAATAAAATCAAATTCAATTTTAACCCCTTTAAATTCATCATGAAAAGTATGTGTACAAGTTGCTTGTATATAAATGACTGTCACTTTCCATGAAACCTCATTTCAATTCACAATCCCAAATTCAATTGAGCACCCAAAAAACGCGTTTAGATAAGTTATCCAAACATGGATTAATCCAAGGGTAATAATATATTTAAAATTCAATAAATTTGTACAACACGTATTATTCTACTTTTTTTTTTCATAATAACAAAAACTTATTTTTTTTATAATCACTTTACACTTAAAACAGGTAGTGAAATAATTATATAATTACAAAGTTAAGGGATCACAACACACCAACCTTAAGAAATTTATGTCCATACATCACATCAGAAAAATTGATGGCAATCATTACGATCTTGCTTTGTAGAAATTCTCGTTTTCTTTTCTTTTGTAACTTCTTTAGACATCCTTAAGAAAAAGTTTGATGGCAATTAAATTTTAATTTTATTGTTTAGATAAATTATTCTAATTATCATTAAATAGAAATTTTAATTTAATATTGAATTATATTTAATAATTATAAAGATATTAATCAGTGATAATTTTTGTTTGACATTAGTACGCATGTTAATATTAAAACAGTTACAGTGAGTGTTTATTAAAGATTTATTTGGTGTTAAAAAAAAAAAAATATTCCGTGGAGGTTGATCAGAGAGCAAGAAGATGGTGGCGCGTACGTTTCAGGTGGTTCACGACGACTCTGACTTTGATATCCATTACGACACAGACGATGGCTTCGAAGTGCGTCTCTTTCTCTGTAACCTTTCGTTCTCACAACTCAATTTCACTATCTATATCCAATTCATTCCTTCATAATTCCACTGTTTCAGGTTTTTCAATTCCAGCTTTATTCCCTCACTTCGGTTCCACCTCATCAGCAAAAGGTTCCGATTCGCCTTCGTAATTCTCAATTCCTCTCCCAATTTTTCATTTCCTCATTCCTAAACTTTGATTCTCTGCTTGCATTGCATAGATTTTTGGAGCCGAACAAGATACTTCAGTCACCACTGATTCTGATCTCATCGCCATTTCTGACAAACTACGGCTCGTATCGGTCAAGGACTCGGACTTCCACTCCGAACCGGAACCCGAACCCGAACCAAGAGATTCCGATTTGTTGAAATCCGATGAGGAATTGGCCAGACTCTTGCAGGTTTCACCTAAGATTATGTGTTCAGTATCATCGATTTTGGGAGCATTTCTATATGTATTTCTAGTTTCAACTTTATTTTCAGTTACACTTTGTGTGTGAATGTACTGTTATATCTGTACAGGCAGAGGAGGAAGCGCTTATGTTGCAGCAATATATGTCGAACGAAAATCCTCGAGAATTTGATAGTAGAGTACGGTCCTACATTAGTCAAGTTCGCAGGGTATTTTTCAGCTTATTGACTTACTAATAATTTTATCTTCGTTTAATGAGGAGAGCGAGATATTTGTTTGATTCAGGAAGTTGCATTGCCTGTGAGAAAGAGAATTAGTTTTAGAGTAAAGAAGATAGACTAAGAAACTGGCTTCTGTCTGTGTTATCGTTATGAATATTGTTATATCACGATTGATTCCATCACTCCATGTATCGATTTGTTTTGATATATTGCAGTATGAGGATCCAACACGCCAGGAGGCTGCTCGGAAGTCTGTTCCTGTAGAAGAGCTTGAGGAGAAAGCTTTGGTCTCTTTGGCCAAGGTAGGAGAATTTATCTTAGTTTATTGTGCGAATATATAGTTTCGTAGAGGATATGAATTTGTCTTTAGTAAAACCAATTATTTCACTGTAACTCTCTGTACCACCTATTTTAGAAATTCATTTACCCTGGAATTGTCTTTTTATTCATTTTGACTAGAACTGTGTATGAATTGCGATGCTGTTGTCATTTCATAAGCATGTGCTTTCCTATTATGCTTTGATTTTTTTTTTTTGTAATCCCGGAGCCTGATAAACATTTTCCAGGAGGGGAACTTCAAGCCATCGAAAATAGAACAAGATCATGCTTTCCTGCTGCAGCTGCTTTTCTGGTTCAAAAAATCCTTCAGGTTTAAACTGATTATTTTATTTTCTGTTCTGTGAAGAGAGTGGATCACATATCTCATGCTTCATGTAATTGCTGGCGTATTTGTGATTTGACTCAAATATGATTCGTGCAATGTTTTGTCAGCGTGATAGACATCAGTTAACCTACACGTGTTATATGTTTCCGAATGCATCTGATCTTTTCTCACTTCTTTCTCATTCTTGTCTAATAGATGGGTGAATTCACCATCTTGTCATGATTGTGGTAAAGAAACTGTAGCCCAGGGCATGACTGCTGCACTTCCTTCTGAGACACTTTATGGAGCTTCCAGGGTTGAACTCTATCGGTATGACTATTGAATGTATACTTTAATGTGAAATTACTATGTTTCAAGGAAAATGGCTCTTCTAATTATCATACTTGATATTTATTTTAGTTTTCTTATGACATCATGCATCTGAACTTCTTTATGCTATAGTTAATCAACCGAATGTCTAAAACATATTTTTACCACTATCAACTTAATAGTTTCTTTAAATTTGAAAGTGTCATTTTTTCAACGTCAGCAAATTTTTCCTATTTGATTTTATTGAGTAGATGTCTTCGCCTGCAATCCATCCATTACATACTACATATCTATTTACTATTAGGAGATCTGGTGATAACAAATTAGTTTGTTATGGTTACTTGGATTCTTTCCTTTTGCTTATAATACATTTTTTAAGGTTTTTTCTCATGTTCTCTAACTTTTTAGCTTCTATTTTTTTTCCTAACTTCTATTTCATGTTATTCGCATTTATCTTTTCACAACCCAGCTGTACCTTTTGCTCCAAACCTACTCGCTTCCCTCGATACAATGATCCAATGAAGGTATTCAACTCATGTTAAGTTGTTATAATTTATACTTGGCTGACTGCCTATCTAACTTCTTTACCAATCACATTTCCGTTGATACTGATATTCCCTTCTTTAAATTGCAGCTTCTGGAAACAAGAGAGGGCCGCTGTGGGGAATGGGCCAATTGCTTTACTCTCTACTGTCGAGCTTTTGGCTATGAGTCACGTCTGGTTTGTAACTAGATGAAATTCAGTCTTTCCAATATGCTGGTTTTTCTTGGTTTTTATGCTGCAATTGAGTCGATAAAGCATTGGTTTTTTGTATCGTTAATTGCTAGATAATGCACATGATGATTCTGATATTACAAATGCAGTGCGCAATGTCTTGTGTCAAGCATCTACATGACAAAATCTTGTGTTTTGTTGACTGATTTAATTGTAGTTTTACTTACATAAAATATGTTCAGTTCTCATATACATAAGGAGAAAAAGCCATGCTTGATATTCTAAATTAAATTGTTATCTGGAAGAAAAAGATACCCATAGTATAGACATGTAAATCTTTATTCAATACTTTACCCTTTACAATATTTTTGTGCTGTTGCTCATTGATTTCCATGGAATGATTGGGCCATTTTTCACTTACTAGGGGGAAAAGGGGTATTGAGTTTTGATGTCCTTTTACAGTTTTGGTAGTGAATTTTATCCATGGTAAAATTGAAGTTTGTTAATTTTTTTCTTTGCATATATGTTTTCAACCTAGGACATACATGTGCTTGCTTATCTTGTCAGGAATAGGTTTATTATCACTGATTTTAGTCCATCTCCAGATCTTAGACTTTACGGATCATGTTTGGACAGAGTGCTTCTCTCAATTCTTAGGCAGGTAAAAATAAAATTGACCTAAAGTTGCTGGTTATCATAATCCTGCTGTTAAAACTATTTCTGGTCAGATGTGTTTGTATGTTCTTACAGATGGATGCATCTTGACCCATGTGAAGGAATCTATGACAAGCCATTATTATATGAAAAAGGGTATTGTTCTTTTGTGCAGTACTTTCACTTGAGTGTATTCATTCCTATCATCCATGTAATTGACAGTGGAAAAATTATTGTTCTTTTCATCATTAAAAGTCTCCATCTTGCTTTCATGTTTCCTCACTTTTTTAAAATGTCGCACAGGTGGGGGAAAAAATTAAATTATGTAATAGCCATAGCAAAAGATGGGGTTTATGAGGTCACCAAACGATACACAAGGAAGTGGCATGAGGTAGGTTTTACAATTTATGCTCTTTCACGTGCATGAGAATCATGATTTGATGATAACTTATGATGAATTTTTGTATTTTTTTCAAAATTGAGGTTCTATCTCGCCGTACTATGCTTACAGAGCCTTCTGCGTCATCTGTATTGCATAATATAACAGAAGAAATTCGAAGAGGTCTTACATCTGAACTACTTTCAATTATTCAAGCTCGTGATATGGAAGAAAAAGAAGAACTTGAGAGGAGTTTACATGCTAATGATGACGAGTCACTATCATTACCAGGAAGACGAAGTGGGAATGAGGAATGGCGCAAATCCAGGTTAGAGATTGGTTCTGATGAGCTAAGTTCTTCTGCTTGCCCAGTTCGTTTGTGCGTAGATGAACACGTGACAAGGATTTATAATGCATTTCATGCTGTCCTTTATCAATTCATTGGGGAAGAACTAACAAAGTCAGAAGTTGTTGAGGTACTCAGGATTACTAAAGGAATTCTTTTGGATCTTCGCAATTCCCCTTATAAAAGTAGAAGGACCTCCATTGATTCAGTTCTAAATAAACCAAAATTTCAAAAACTGTTGCCATCTTTTGATGACTTACTTGGTGCGCTTTCACTAGAGAAAAAAGTGAATACAGATGGGACAGTCGAAATTGGTTTGGTCGCTGACCCTGTTGTTACTTCTTTAGCATTGCCTGTTGCGCTAGATGCTCTGGATGACATGATTTACAATCTTGATAAGTGTGAAAACTATGAGAAAGATATGTTTCTGCTGCCACTTCCAAAGTTAAATAGAATACATTCGGGTTCAGCATTTGCAAGTTCAGAGGAGTTGCCTTTTGGGATTGTGAGTTTGTATATAACTGGATATTTGATATGTTTACCATACTCGTTCCTTATAGCATTTATAAAGTTGTCACTGTTTTATGAAATTTCAGATAACATCTGCATTTGATGGAATTCGAGTATCTAAATGGGAAGAACCAAATGGAGCAAGAGGTATGCCAACCAATTAAATAACTTACCACATAAGATTGTGCTTCAAGCTTAAACATACTTCTAGAGAATTTAATTTATTGAGGTATTGCTGTTTTTCACCTACAAATGCAAAGTATCATATCTTTGTAGAGTACCTGGCTTGATATCTATCTTTCCTAAATTTTCTCATGGATATTTCCTCTATATCAATTATATTTTATGAATAGATTGTAAACAAACCACTTAGAATTTATAGTTTTAAGTAGTGGATAAATGTTAGAAACTTGACTTTGCCTAGTTAGTTTCTCTGAACTGTTATGTATTTCCATGTTAAAACTCTCATTCTTAGGAGTTTTTCTTTGTTGATTTTTGGTCTTCATAAGATTAATGAAAAAGAATTCATGATTATGAAGTGTTAGGCACTGAAACTATAGGCTATTTAAAAGAAATAAAGGGGCGGAAAAGGGATGTGAGGGACAAAGCAATGAAAAAAATATTTAGTGGGCCCAAATTGACTAAGTGGACCCTAGGCATAACTGAATAGACATCTAACAGTTTGTCAATGGGGAGGATCCTTCTGGAGGGAGAATGCTAAATTTTTATAGGGAGGGTTTAGGGGTATCGTGAGAAGAGAATTGTAGGTAAAATAAGAGTCCATTTGGCCTGGGTAGAGATTGTTATAGGAATCACTAGGTTTTTTTTTTCATTTTTCTTATACTGGATATTTATTTTCCAGAGAACTTTTCTCTATGCTCCCGTTTTGTTGAATAAATAATATTTAGAGATTTTAATTCCCTGTTTAAATTCTACAGTTTAAATGCAAGTGCCAAAAGTATAATTCCATTTTATTTTTACTGTGCACACCTATCTAAATGTCCAGACACTACTGCATTGATGATATTCTGATATAAAAAATGGGTTTGTATTGACTGCGTAGGTTGTTGGATGGTGTATAGAACATTTGAATACAAGATGTTTGACCTTGTAGCATATGATTTGATGTCAGCCAATGATGCACCAGAAAGGGATCCAATGGACTGGTATGAACTTTGGAATATATGCTGAACTCTCTTTTCATTGTCGTTATGATTTTACCTTGTAGAGTAATAACCTTCATTGCTCCAAATTAACATAATGTGCTGCTCCCTCCATACATGATTAACCATGAAAATTTTAAATTTAATTCGTAATCAGTTTAAAACACTTATGACTGTAATAGTAACTCTATTTTTACTTTCAAAAAAAGGATTTAATGTTTTTTTTAAACAGTGACACAATATAATTGTTATTATAAAACTTATGCTGTCCTTTCATCAAAATCAAATCCTTAAAGACAACATAAAAGCGAAGCCAAGCAAGCAAATTGTGTCATGTATGTGTGCTGCTTTTGCTCTACCTGTCAGCAACCATATGCATATATGTTGTTAAAGTCGTCTTTTTCTCTCCCTGGTTAGCTAGTATGTTTGTTGACTGGCTCTGTTTTCCTAAATAAGATTCTGATAACCTTTTCTATGCTTGGAAATGAGTTGTCATGTATAAGCTTCAGTTAATAAAGCATGTACTGTGCATTCATTATCTTGTGGTACGTTACGTTCTCAGGATTCTTGAAGGTAGCAGTGATAAGGGGATCAGCTGGCAAGTTTTGGACAAGCAAACCTCCCAGTTCTTTGAAGACCGTTTCCAGCGTAGAACATACAAAATCAGTTGCGCAAGCTTTCCGTGTAATGTTTTCAGGTAATTTACCTTGACACAGTGAAGAAACCTGAACAAAAATATTGGGAGTGGTGTTGATAGGTAACCCAGGTGGAATCTATTTCTTAATTTTTTTATTAAAACAATTGTTATGTGTTATAATTTACTGGAACAAATAATGTTTATGCTTATCTTGAAAACACATTATAAATGTATAATTCTATTTAAAGAGCTATTATTAATGTGTTTTTAAACATTTTGACAAATGAATAGTTTTTTTCTTTTTTTTTTTTGCATAAAAGTTAAACATGAATATTTTTCTGATTTTTGTCAGTCTACATATGCAGGGCTTACTTACAAATTTAGAAAATAATAATGAATTCTTTCACTTCCCTTTATCTCTACCTTATTTATATGTTTTTACACTTTGTCGTAACCAAATAAGTCCAAAACTAATTTTTTTGGGTTACTTACATCAGAATTATCATATCATTCATTCTAAAGGTGACAATTAAGACTAGAAAGGCATATATGTGTTTGATTGGTCTTAGGTGGATTAATACGCGGTCTTGACTCTAGATTGTGATGCAGATTGTTTCTTATTTGACACTGGCTGAATCTGTTTTATACTCTTGATCTTCCAAGTCATAAATATTATGTCTATACAGGTTTAGGTTTCTAGCAGTCAGAGATGTTCATTCTACTTCCCGGCTGCAAATCAGTAGCATTGACCTCTATGCGAAATCTACATGAAATGTAGGTGCCGTAATGATCCCATCACCATTGAAGAATATAATCTAAATGAGGATGCAATCCAGAACTTCCTGGCCTGAGTCTTTAGTTAGACTGTACACATCAGAGTAATATTATTGATACTGGTCAATGTGGGACAACGGCTTTGATACGAAATTATTTTATTGGTTTGCCTAATAACGCTGGAGGTTTTAATTAATTTTTTGGCAGCCTATGAGTTCTACCTCCTTTACAATGTTAATGATGACCAGATTCAATTGGCCTGAAATCATTTGGATTTTGCGGGGAGGGTCGTAGTTTATTGATTTATCTTTCTTGCAAGTCACATGAAATCATTTGATTGATTTTTGTAGTTTACCAGTCATTACAACTCCAAAATGGCATGGTTTTTATGCATGACCAATGTTACTTTCATTCCTACCTAAGCAATGGTTTCCTTAAAAAAAATAAAATACATATATGTACACACACATGGCTTTTAAAAAATGTAAACTTAAAAGATCGCTTTTCTTCTGTATGGAATAAATATTTCAGTAAACTTGCAAGCTCGTGCTAAATGTGCATACAAGTTTGAACGAGTTGTGACGAAATGAAAACCTTGGTCTTAAATAAAAGAAGTAAAAGACTTGTCCAAATAAAATGCAAACCATCATCCTCTACAACTCTTCTAAACAAGCGAAGGCACTAGGATCGCACGACAACGAAATTATAAGCAGCCATGCCTATTCTATCCTTCGAACCGCGCGCACAAGCAGTTCTTTGGCTACGTTTGCTTTGTCAACAACAAACTGAAAATCACATCGACACCCATCTTCAACCTTGTTACTCGCCTTGAAATTTTTCCAGCCACTTCCCAAAAAATGACGTTGATTATTCGCTGTGGAAATTATCGAAATCGGCCATGATCTGTCATTCTCATCTCTCATAGTTATATTCTGCCTCAACCTGATATTCATGCCGTTAAGCACTTTTCTAGAAAGTTCCTGCAACCCACCAACACCAATTATATCATCTCATCAAGTTCCCTACATTTCATAACATATAAACCAAATTCACCAATTATATATCCCACTTCATCCCATGGTCAAGGGATCATGAATTGCAAAACAACACCATCTAGATACATGTTTTGCTAAATATGTCTGTTATTTCTTTCTTTTTTTAAATAATTCTAAAATCAGACATAAAAAATTACTTTATCTACAGTGTATTAGACAGCCTTTTAGGTTTGCTTTTTTCAACTTATTTGATCTTTTACATTTATCTATTAGGTTAACAACTAATTTTATCAAACACTTTCAGTTCTACTAGATCACTTTTAACCTCAGTGAATTAATTTTCTGCCAATTATCATTGTTGTAACGTCTTTATATGTTTTAAACCAACTCTACAACTTCTTCACTTAAAATGCACTATTTTTTTTTTAATGAACATAAAAAAATGGACTACTCTGAAAATACAATTCAGTTACTTACATAGACACTCATACATTTAAATCAGAGTAGAGTAACTCCTTAAATTCTAAAAAATATAAGGAAAAGAACAAATAACCAACCACTCTTTTCAGCTTCCAGGGACCATCAAAATATACTTGAAAATGAGGATTCTGCAGTGGAACATGCTTTGTCGGAGCAAGTTTCTCGTCATTTTGTTTATCTTTATCTTCCTTCAATCTTTTTGATTTGCGCAGAACTCCTTCCGATGGTGGGCATGCACCTATAAGCATTAAGCAAGTAGGGTTGTCTTTAGCTTTACGATAACAATGAGATTATGCAAAACGAATACTTCAACTACTGACCTTCTAAAACTGATTTCCCATTTATTTTGGGAGTTGGCAGTGATCGTTTCCGTATACCATTGCTCTGGATTTTATTACTAGGCTCACCGGAATCTTCTTCCAAATTCACAATGGGAACACTTTTTTCACGGCTCGGAGGTGTAGCCACTTTCCTGCACCCAGTTTTTGAGAATATCTTCACATTAAACGTAGACTTGGCATCATACTGAAAAACCAAAAAGTCTCCATCTTCTAAATTTTTTTCCTTGACAAATTGCTGCCACCCATTTTTAAAAACCAAACGACCCTCCATTCCCTCCATTTTCTCCATCTTAACATCCCAATGTATTCCATCGTGATCTACAAGAACCACCTTGCATGGTAGGATTCCATTGAAGAACCTGGTGAAGGATGGTGGTATTTGCTGCAACAAGAACAAGTCACATGGGAGTGTCACCGTCAGTTTATACATTTTCAAAGCATAAAAACTCAGACAAAATAACCAAGTGACTAATTTCTACTTAAAAGAAGGTGCATGAATACAAAAAACTTGTTTCACTTTTCATGATCCTTTTACACTAGAGAAAGATTCTTTTTTTGGGATACAAGAACACTAACGGGGTCTGAACATATAGACCCCATATAAACACTCCTAACCTCCCACACTAGATTGACCCTAAGGTTACACCAAAGATAAATAAGAAAAAACAGTGAAAGAATTAAAAGCAAGAGACAGAAACGAGAGAATACCAACTGGGAAGAACCTCTTTCAACGAGGAAAACTTTGAAGAACTCCAGGAGAGTTTCATCGCCATGGCTGAACCTTGCACTCTCCATCTGTCTCGAACAATGCGGAGTGATGACCAGAAGTCCAATATTTAGGGAAAAATGGTGAGTGCTGAACAAAGGTCAAATATTTACCTGTGATGAACAAAGGTCAAATATTTACCTGACAAAATTTATGGTGAGCGATGTACAAAATGATCTTTTGCTTCTTTTTGAAGATTGGCTTAGGTATATAGGTACTGGTTCCAACAACTTTTGTCATTACTTCAAATATAAAGATTTTCAAATTTGTTAATATGTATACTTTCGGACAAAAAAATAATAGTAACACCTCAACAAAATACAGGAATAGGACATGAGAAAGATAATATAAGATCCACAATATATGTATGGTCTAATCTTTTAAATATAATACAGTATCTATAGAATAATCTTTTAAAGATAATATAATTAGAAAAAAGAGATTTATCATTTTTTTAAATTTAATGTTTAAAATTGAATGACTTACTAAAATTATTAAATTAAAAAAAATAATATAAATAAAGAGTATTCTATATTTGAATAACTTAATTAATTAATTAATGCTCTATATTATGTTTGATTTGAGTTATATGATACAAAATTATTAGATTTTGAGAAATGTTTTAAATGTTAAAATCTAATATAAGCAGTTAAATTTTGAAACTTTTATATTTTATTTAATAAATATCTTTAAGGATTTTATAATTTTAATAAAAATTTTAACTCACAGAAAATAAGCTAAAAAATATATATTAGGAAGTATTCTAAAATTACACACATTGTATATTCATTTTCAATAATTCAACCATTAAATATTATAAGGGACATTTTAAGCAAATCATATTATGAAAACAATTTAATTAAATCAAATAAATATTATAATTAACATTTACTTATATTTTGAAATTTAAATTATTTAATATTTATTAAATATTTTACAAATTTTATAATAAAATTAGATTTGATATAATTTACTATAAATGAATTTAACGATTGGATTTTATCAATATTAATTTATAAAAAAGAAATGGTTAATATTGGTCATCATTTATCCCACAATTTTTATTTTTTTAATTATATCTTTGCTTTAATTTTTTGTTGTAACAATTTAAAAAAATATATATATATATATATATATATATATATATATATATATATATATATATATATATATATATATATATATATTAATAAAAGTATTGATTCACCAATTCATTTATTTTTTAATCGTAGTAAGACAAAAGTCAAGTAGATGGTGAACGTGGAAATCTTATATATGGAAAATTAGGACTTGATGTTAAGTGAGAATTTTAACTAAAAACGAAATAGGAAATTAGTTATTAAAAATTAAAAATAGTATTTTTTTTTTAAATTACTAAAGATTATTATAAATAAATAAAAATTAAAGATTTCGAGATATATGTCACCTCATCTTAAAACGTCATAATCGTTATTAGTAGATTTCAATTTACTTCAAATAAACATTATTGTTGAAGATTAAGAAATATTTTATATGAATATGTTGCATAAATAACTTGATTTTAATAACAGAATATAAATATATAGAACATATTTGTTTCCTTATAAATATAAAAGAATTTTATCATAACTAAAATAAAACAGACATAAAATCAAGAAGAAGTATAAAAAATAATATAATTAATTTTAATAGTAAAGTCTTATTATCCTATTATTTTATATATTACTTTCGTTCAAATCTCACATATAATCATTACAAAGTAAAATTGTATAAATAGTTGAATAAATAGTAAAAATGTGTAGATTGTAATTCTTTTATGTTATTCTAACAAACTGTTAATTTTATTGAGTGGATGTATTTAATTAATTATAATTTAAATAAAATTCTGTTTTAATGAAAAATTAATACAATTAATTTTTATTTTATTATATATATTGTCAATAACACTTGTTTACTTTGGTAATTGAATTCTAATTAAAACAGATTCCAAGTTAGTTAAAAATGAAGAGTCTTTTTGTTTTCTGCACACATGATCTTCTTCTTGAATAAAATAAGTTTTAATTTTCAATGAAAATAAAAACAAGTGCATATCTTCTGGTTAGAAAATTCAAAAATTCACAATCATACACTCAAGTCATCTTAACAATATAATCTGTTTAGAAAGTAAAATCTGTGTCTGTGATATATCTCATAATTTATTGTTGTTATAACAAGGGTGTCGCAATTTGCTAAATCCAAAACTTGTTTTCATGAAAGTGGTTATCCACTTGTATATATGAGGCACATTGGTGCTCTCACTGTGACACACTGTGTTACCTTGAGATCAGGATGAAGCTTAATTCATGATTTTTTATCAGTTCAAGTATTAAACTTTTATAATTATGTTTACCTAACTTCAATATACTTGACCTAGATATATGCAAGTTATTATTATGAATATAAAAACTAATAAAAAAACAGAATATAAGCATTAATAATTGTACCAGACATGACACAAAACTAATATGGAGCACTGGATACTAAGTCATGTTCTTTATCAATGAAGCAATTAAAGAAAACCTTATAGTTTTTATTCTTTCACCTTGAAAATCATGAAGGTCCCGACTTTTTTCCCAAAAATCTCATTGCAGATTATAGACTTTTCCCAACCATTATTATTAATAAATAAAATGTAAGTTGGAGTTTATATTTAAGGAATTCACAAAGCTCAATAAGGAGACATCAAAATATTTTTAATCTTTTTATTTAATATTAAAAATTAAAGTTATTAGATGGTATACTTTTAAAAGAAAAATACCTAAACTTTAAGAAAATCATTAAAACATTATAATTCATTGGAAATTGATAGCTTAATCATATTTTCCAGCATAACAATCCTAGAAATATTTCCGTAAAAGAATCCTTCAAAACATAAATTAACAAAATCCTAACTCGGCACTAGGATCACAAAACCAAGAAATGAGTGCAATGAAATGATAAGCAGCCATACCCTAAAACTACTTTTGCAGTCCACCCTTGGAAAGCACGCGCACAAGCAGTTCTTTGGCCACGTTTGCTTTGTCAACAACAAACTGAAAATCACATTGACACCCATTTTCAATCTTGTTACTCAACTTGAAATCTTTCCATCCACATCCCAAATAATGACGTTGATCATTCGCTGTGGAACTTATCGACACCGGCCATGTTCTGTCATTCTCATCTCTCAGAGTTATATTGTGCCTCAACCTGATATTCATGCCCTTAAGCACTTTTCTGGGAAGTTCCTGCAACCCACCAACACCAATTATATCATCTCATTGATATTTCCCAACTATTTCATAACATAAACCAAATTCACCAATTATAGACATCTTTTGCAAAACAACACCATTTAGATCCATGTTTTGCTAAATATGTTTGTTAGGTTCTTTCATTTTTTTAAATAATTCTAAACTCAAACATAAAAAAAAATACCTTATTTTGAGTGTACTAGACACGCTTTTAGGTTTGCTTTTTCAACTTATTTGATCTTCTATATTTATCTATTAGTTTAACAACTAATTTTGTCAAACACTTTCAGTTCTACTAGATCACTTTTAACCACAGTGAATTAGTTTTCTGCTAATTATCATTGTTGTAGCATCCTTATATGTTTTAAACCCACTTCACAACTTCTTCACTTAAAATGCACTATTATTTTTTTTATGAACATAAAAAATGGACTATTGTGAAAATACAATTCAGTTATTAAAACAGACGCTCACATTTAAATCAGGTACTTAAATTGTAAATATAAGTCAAAGAATAAAGTAACTAACCACATTTCTCAGTCTCCAGGAAGAATCAAAAAGTACTTGAAAATGAGGATTCTGCAATGGAATATGCTTTGTGGAAGCAGGTTTCTTGTCGTTTTGTTTGTCTTTTTCTTCCATCAATCTTTTCGATTTGCGCAGAGCTCCTTCCCATGAACATGCACCTATAAGCGTCAAGCATGTAGGGCTGTGTTTAGCTTTAGGATAACAATGATATGAGATTATGCAAAACGAATACTTCAACCACTGACCTTCTAAAACTGATCTAACATTTAGTTTGGGAATTGGCAGTGAGCGTTTCCTTGTAGCATTGCTCTGGATTTTATGGCTAGGCTCATCAGAATCCTCTTCCAAATTCACAATGGGAACAGTTTTTTCACGGGTTGGAGGTGTAGCCACTTTCCTGCACCCAGTTTTCGAGAATATCTTCACCTTAAAGGTAGACTTGCCATCATACTGAAAAACCAGAAAGTCCCCTTCTTCTAAATTTTTCTCCTTGACAAATTGCTGCCATCCATTTTTAAAAACCAAACGACCCACCATTTTCTCCAGCTTAACATCCCAATGTTTTCCATCGTGGTCTATAAGAATGACCTTGCATGGTGCGATTCCATTGAAGAACCTGGTGAAGGATGGTGGTATTTGCTGCAATAAGAACAAGTCCCAGGGGAGTGTCACCGTCAGTTATACAGGACTCACATCATCTTCAAAGCATAAAAACTCAGACAAAATAACCAAGCGACTAATTTCTACTTAAAAGAAGTGCATGAAGACAAAAACTTTTTTCACTTTTCAGGACCCTTTTACACTAGAGAAAGTATCTCTGTTTGGGATACAAGACAATAACGAGGTTTGAACTTGGACCCCATATAAACTCTCCTAACCTCCCACACTAGATGGACCCTAATGGTTACAATAAAGATAAATAACAAAAAATAGTGAAAGAATAAAAAGGAAGAGACAGAAGCGAGAGTGTACCAAGTGGGTAGATCCTCTTTGGACGAGGAAAACTTTGAAGAATTCCTGAAGGGTTTCACCGCCATGACTGACCCTTGCGCTCTCCATCTGTCCCCAACTTGCTGAACAATGCCCAGTGATGACTAGACGGGCAAGATTTACTGAACAATGGTGAGTGGTAACCAAAGGTCAAATTTTTACTGGCATATTTATGGCCTGTGATGTAACAAAGTGATCTTTGCTTGTTTTAGAAGATTGCCTTAGGGTATAGGTACTCTCATTCTTCCTTTAAATATAAAGATATTTAAATTTGTTAATATATATACTTTTGGATAAAAAAAATAGTGACACCTCAATAAAATATAAGAGTGGGATATGAAAAAGACAATATAAGATTCACAGTATATATGTATAGTATAATACAATTATGAGAGGAAGATTTATCTTTTTTAAATAGGAGTAAATCTATATTTAGAATAACTTAATTAATTAATTAATGCTAGTATGTTATGTTTGATTTGAGTTATATGATACAAAAATATTATATTTTGAGAAACGTTTTAAAGGTTAAAATTTAATATAAGCAGTTAATTTTTTTGTAACTTCTATATTTTATTTAATAAATATCTCAAAGGATTATATAACTTTCACAAAAAAAAAAAAAATTAACTTATCACGAAAAATAAGGATTACATAAGCTTGACAAAAAAATCTAACTTATCACGAAAAATAAGTTAAAAGACTATATATTAGGGGGTATGTTATTAAAATTCCTCTCATAACATGCATGTAAATATGGTAGGATCAAAGTATTCTAAAATTACACTTACCATTGTGCATATATATTCATTTTCAATAATTCAACCATTAAATATTATAAAGGAGATTTTAGGCAAATCAGATTATGAAAACAAAAATTTGATAAAATCAAATAAATCTTATAATTCAGATTTACTTATATTTTGAAAGTAAAATTATTTAATATTTATTAAAATATAATAAAATTAGATTTAATATAATTAATAAAAAATAATTTAACGATTGGATTTTATCAAATTTAATGTATACAAATATCCTACAATTTTACTTTACAAAATTATATCTTTGCTTTATTTTTTTCGTTGTAACGAAATTTCAAAAAATTGAATCTATTAATAAAAGTATTGATTAACTAATCCATTTATTTTTAATCGTAAATCAAAAGTCAAGTACATGGAAATCTTAGATATGGAAATTAGGGACGATGTTAAGTGAGAATTTTAAATAAAACCCAAATAAGAAATTAGTTATTAAGAGTATTTTTTTAATTACTATAAGATTGTTGAAAATAAAAAAATAAAATAAACATTTGGAGATACATTTTCCCTCGTTTCAAAACGTCATAATCAGTTATTAGTATATTCTAATTTACTTGAAAACAAATATTATTACTCAAGACTAATTAGAAAAATATTTTACATGAATAACTTGAATAAATAAGTTGATGTTTTAGTAATAGAATACAAATATCAATGTATAAGTTAGAATATTTGTTTCATATAAAATATACAATGATAATATTTGATCGCTTTTGTGACAGCAACAATAATTCGAAAAAAAAAATGATTTTAACAGTAATTCGAAGAAAAAAAATAAAAAATTTAAAAATAGAGAAATAGAGTGATCATTATAGTTTTGTTATGAAAAACTAAAAAAAAAGTAAAAAAAAATAATAAAATATTTAAAAATAGAGAAAAAGAGTGATCATTATAGTTTTATTATGAAAAACTAAGACAATATTTACCAGACGACTACCTTTTCATTACTCATTCATCATTTTAATTCCATTCATTCTCTCTGTAATTTAATCTGTGCCAAATTGAAAAATTAGGCTAAACCCATCTTGGAAAGGAAGAAGAGAGGTGGCGCTCACGAAAATATAAAAAATGGATATATAAGGGTTACAATGACGGTGAAGGTGGAAGCAGTTTAACGCTTACGAAAGTGACTCAGCCGGGATTCTGTGACGGTGGTGCTCGTGATGACGCAGGAGTGGTGACGGCAACTAGCGTCACTCGCTTCCCTTTCTCTTTTTCTATTCTTCTTCAATTTTTAATTCGTTTCTGTTCTATTTTTCCATTATTTTATTTTTCTGTTAGGGTTTTGGTTTGATTACGCGCAAGTGAATGCATAATGTGTGATATGTGAAGCAAAACAGTGATGCATATTGAAAGTTGAACCGTAAATGTTGAAGAAGAAGAAAAAGAAATTACCTCTCCAAGACCGCTTTCTCTACCTCAATACACGTTCCGCCCTTTCTTTTTGAGAGAGGAAGAACAAGTTATGTTAGGAGAGTACTAAATGGGAGGAGAGTAGGAAGTATGAGTGCTTTGTTTTGTAAGCCCGTCCCTTGAAAGATGAGCTTATGTCTGTATATTTGCTTGAGGGAAACGCTGGCTGATTATTTGCAGGGAGACACCACAGCTTTATGAGGCGGTTATGTCTGCTGTAGAAGGGATCAGGCGGTTATGCTTGCTGCAGAAGAAACATTGCAGCTGGCGTAGCAGGTACGGGAGATAATAAGGAGAGATTTTGGAGTACGTATAGCAGGGGAGGGGTGTGAGAAGAGGGTAGAGATCTGACCCAAAAGGTCAAGAAGTGGGTCTAATTGAGAAGGTGTGAACAGCAAATAAATGGGCTGTATCATGTACCTTTTAGCTTCAATTTATTTTTCTAGCCTGATCTTTTTTTTAATATATATATATATATATATTATTGTTATGAAAATAAAAAGGTTAAAGTCCAAAAATTATATTTTTTATATTTTTCCTGAAAAAAAAGAGAATGACAATAAAATTCAATTATTTATCTTCATGATTATTCAATTAAAATCAAATCTAACTTAGTCTTAATTAGAAACTAATGTAATTAAAACTTTTACTTTGTTATATGTATTATTAGCTACATTATTATTTATTTAATTAAAATTAATGTAAATAAGTTTCACCTTTTTTTTGTTTTCAACCTTGTAGCGCTGCACCTCTCGAGTTCTGACTAAACCAAATTAAAAATTAAGAATGTTTTTTTTCTGCACACTTCATCTTCGTGGTGAATGAGTATTAATTAAAACAAAACCTACAATTTACAATTTTTATAAACTTTTTACTCTTTTAATCATAATCTCAATTTTAATTATTTTATTAGAAAAAATTAAATAAGACAAAAATAAAAGATAAAAACCTTAATATTGGAAAATGAATTATAAACTACAAAAATATTTAATTATGTATTGTCCAGAGGTGGTGGTGGACAACTCCCACCTCTCGAAAGTCTTGATAATCTAAAAATTACAAGAGTCTGGGAGGTTAGTGCACTGGTTGACCACTAGAAGATGTGATTGACAACTCCCACCTCTCGAAACTCTTGATAATCTAAATATTACAAAAGTTTGGGAGACTAGTATACTATACAACCACCAGATGTACGACCAACAACTAATGAAACATGCCACCATCAGAAGGAAGAGTTCTATACACTGAACGGCCACCAGAGCCTGTGTGGCCGACAACGTTCCCAACCAAACCAGAGTCATTATTACTACAAAATGCATATGGGACATCTCCCTTACATCGGGAACAAACATCTCCCTTCTGACACAAGAACAAGTTTCAATAAACAGCGCACTCCCTACTCAATAGAGGGAAGGCGAATAAGCTACCTGGTCTCTCTTACATTGGGAACAAGCATCCACCTTCTGACACAAGAAACAAGTTCCAATAATCAGCGCACTCCCTATGCAAGAGAGGGAAGGTGAACAAGCTACTCTGTCTCCCTTACATTGGGAATAAGCACCTACCTACCAAATCCCAATAAATGACTTAGTCCCTATTGGAAAGAGAATGGATATGCTACATTGGGAATAAGCACTACCTTCTGACATAGGAACAAATCCCGACAAATGACTTAGTCCCTGCTGGAAAGAGAAAGGGGAGCAAGCTACATGTCTTCCCCTGCCATGGTATGCTAAACAAAAGCAATCTCAGTAACAGGGAAGGTGACATGTCTTCTCCTAACACAACATAAAAAAGAAGGATATCCCCTCTGATACAGGAACTGCATGTAATGATTGCACATATCAATATAAATAGTGAACAGGAAAAGGAGAAAAAAGAATGATTTTTGAGAGATAAGAGGTCAAAGACTACAGAGAAGAAACTAGAGATCGGAAATTAGAGATTGTAGTTTCCTTAGAGATCATTGCACATGTTAGTTTTGTTCTTAGCTTCCAGATTCCACTAGAACATTTATTGTTATTGACCCTCAGGCTCTGGAAGGACAAATTACAAATAGGATCAATAAAACTAAGAATACAAAACACTGAGAATTCTAATTCTAATTAGATGATCTCGTAATTTTAATTAGAACAAAAAAAATATTCAATATTTAGTAAAAATAAAGATAATTCAAATTAGTTATGAAAAATTAAAGAATTAATTACAAAAATGCTATTTTTATTTATGTGTTTAAAATAACGATTCTATAGTGTATATGTTATCTTTAGAAATAAAATTGATAAAGTTAAAGATGTGAGTAATAATTGATTTTAAAATAATATTCGGATAAAGGTTGATAACCAATATTGATAAATTTATCAAAGAAAAATGTTAATAATTTATATTCAAGAAAAAAAGGGACATTTGTTCTACAAATTTATGAATATAATTAAAGAAATAATTATCACAGGATATTATAGAAAATATTATCCATTACTGTGAAGAATGTAGACATATTTACTTATATTTAAGAAATTGAAAAATTGGTGTATTTAGTTAAATAAAAATAACCAAACAAAAAGGAATTCATATACTTTCCATCATTTTTTAAGGCATTTATTTTCCAATGTTCATAATGCACTTTGAATCTTTATTGGAATTTCATTCATTGTAATTTAGAGTTAAAACCAAATTTATATTCAAGTCTTCGGTCAGGTGCATATAATACTTCAATTGTTGTTCACTTTTGGTCGGATAAAATTACATTACCTGATATCATGATATTATTTCTTAATTGTAGACTTATTTCTTAATTGTAGACTTACAATTGGATTTTTATAAAGTAGTTCAGAAGCTAAAATTCCACTAGACTTTAATTATCTTTCTAATTATAGTTTAAGTCACATATTTATGTCCTGTCGAGATATGTTTGTGATGTAACAAGAGATCGATCGATCAGTATTATTAACTGAAGATTGAAGATTGATTGAATGAATTTGATAATGTGATAATACATCATTGACAGTTGAATTTGTTGTTCTTCATTGTATGCACTACAATTATAACATCATTTTCAGCAAACACTATTATATGAAGAGCATAGTCAACTTCTAGATGCATCATTTAAAGTATCCATGTACTGTGCAAAATTGTGGAGAATAGCAATGTAATCTAAGGATAGGTAACAAGGGTGTCACAATTTGTCAAACTCAAAACTTGTTTGCATAAAAATGGTTATCTACTTGTATAACTGAGTAGGATTGATGCTCTCTTTGCTGTACATCATGTTACTTTCAGACCGGGATGAAGCTTAATTGTATTTTTTATAAGAATTATTTTGAAAATTATATCATAAAATGTTTTTTTCTTAGTTGAAAATATTAAACTTTCATAATTATATTTACCTAACTTCAATTACTTGAAATAGGTATATGCAAGTTATTATGAATATAAAAACTAATTAAAACTAAATATAATTGTTAATTTATTATTCTAACACCAACTACAAAATAGCAGAAGATATATTTATCCGAAAATATATTTATAATTGAATATAAATAATAATGTATTTATTTGATGTTTAAACAAATCAAATATATATAATATATGATACCAATAATTAGTTACAATTGAAGAAAAATTATATTCCATCAACTTAAACATATATGATAATATTATAATTGAGAAAGTATTATATCTTCTGTACCTACTTGCAATTACTCATTATCCAATTATATATTTTGTTTATTTTAATATTTTTTATTTTAGCCTTTATTTAAGGATTTCAAAAAACTATAAATACTGACTCAATTCTCTAATTTACCCACATTTATGTATTTTATAATATTCTAGCTCTTACTTATTTGGGCATAAAAAAATTTTTCTACAAGTAAATTTTCCAATAGTATTCATTATTCACTAGCAATTATTGCAACCTCAAAAAAGCAACACTCCTTTTGGAGACTATTAGACATTTATTATGGGATATGGTAAAATTATTCTACACCACAAGTCTTCTGGTACTTAACATAAACATAACTCCTGCATAGTCCTAAAACCCTACAAATAAACGTGAAGAGTTTCTTAAAAAAACAAGTATTTCTAAAACACAATAGCTAACATTCAGGTTAAATCTTACCAAAAATTGGAGCTCATGCTAAAGCACCGTCGGAGTTAAATTACAAGCTCTCCATGAACAACTTGTGACACTCACCCACGAAAAAAATCCAATGCACTAAAAAAGTAAAGTCTCCTTCTTCGGGTAGAAAAATAACTTGTCAATGACAGAAAATAACTAATGCACCATATCCAATTTCAAAAACTAGAGACAAAAATACAAACACAACATCTTCATGTTATCAATGAAACAATATAAGAAAATCTTGATGATTTTCATCATTTCACGTCAAAAATCATGAACATCCTACTTTTTCAAGAGTGGAAGTGATATGCCATAAAAAATAGAATGGATCATTGAAGCCAATCTTGTCTCCAAATATCTAGCGACACATTCCAGACTTTTTCCAACCTATTATTAATAAATTAAATGTACTTACTATTGTTTAGTTTATTATTATTACTATTACTCAGTTTTATGATTAGAAGTAAAAAAAAATTATAAATGAACAAGCATATATAAGGAAGTATTCACTTGATACTTAGTATTTTTTATATTTTGTACCTCTTCATCAAAAAGTTGAAGTTCATATTTAAGCATTTCACAAAGTTCGATAGAGGAGAATTCACTCGTTCTCACCTTAGAAATGTGACATTTTTCTTTCGGATAAAAAAAATATTTGACCTCGACTACGAAACACAAGTAAAACTTTTCTCAAATTACTTATTTTATGGTTCTTAGTATAAATTGGACTATTATTTCATCTCCTTCCCATATCGAGACTGATCCTTCGATGGTAAATACCTTAGAAATAGATGGAAACTCTCTTCCAATAGAATGAGGAAACTATTTAGAACAAAATTATCAACATGCAACAAGTAGAGGAAACCAAAGACTTCACAGGCACAAGTTGATGAAGTTTGTACAACAACAACAACATCAAACTGAAATTCAAATCCAAGTGATCAATTAATTATCCTTGACTGTGTTTGTCAGACACTGGAACACTGGAACACCAAGCATGATCAATAGAGCAGGACTTCTTCGTTAACTAATCTCAGGTTTGAGAAGATAGTCGTACTACGAGACAAAATACTGAAACTCACCCTCAAATACAAAATACTAAAGCTTGTACGCAGAAGAACTCTAAAATTTGCACCCAAAAGCATAACGCCAAGTGCTTAGAAATGGGACACGAAAGGGTTTCATCAGCGAGCATCACGGCACATAATTATTGACGAAAACGTTAAAAGGCGATGGGTCCTCCTCCAATACCGCTTCATTATTCTCGACGGCGAATAAGAAGATTATGTAATTATGCTAAACTTGTGTGACGTACCCACATAATATGATTTTTTTTTCAAGTAAAATTACTATTTCAAATTTATAAACAAGAAAAAAAAGAGAATCAACCTTAAATAAAAAAGAAACTTTTAAGGAAAAGAAAAGAAGTAGATGTGAAGGGTAGTTATTTTGTGAGATGCGTCACTTTAATACTTTAATACTTATAATTAAAGAATGGTATAAACATAAGGAAGTATATTATTTATTGAATACAATAAAATATAAACCATTAATGGAGGCGTTTTTTTTTTCTTAAAATGAAATGTGTTTATATTTTAAGGATAAGGGAAGAAATGCAGACATTGGTAGGTGAAGGAAGGATCCATGTTTTGTGTTGTTGAAAGCAATGAAAGGGAAGCCAATGAAAAACCAAAAGAGATAATAAAGTGATAAAAAAGGGCCAAAGAAACAAAACCTGGGTGTAGTGTGGCTTAGCCTCTCCCAAACAAGGCCCACTTTTTTCTTCTTCTTCACTTCTGCAATGGCCTCCTTATCCCTCTCCTCACCCACTTCTCTCTCCTCCGTACACCACACCGCCGCCAAGCGCCTTATCCTGCGCACTCCTACCTCTCTTAAACTGCGCACTCGTCCTCACTGCTTCCCCGCCGTCCGCGCCATCACCCTCACGCAGGACGACCTCAAGAGACTCGCAGCTGACAAGGCCGTCGAGGCTGTCAAGAGTGGCATGGTCCTCGGCCTAGGAACCGGCTCCACCGCCGCCTTCGTCGTCGCCAAGCTCGGCGCGCTCCTCGCCTCCGGCGAACTCACCAACATCGTCGGCGTCCCCACCTCCAAGCGCACGGAGGAGCAGGCCCGCTCCCTCGGCATCCCTCTATCTGTCCTCGACGACAATCCGCGGCTCGATCTGGCCATCGACGGCGCCGACGAGGTCGATCCCGACCTCAATCTTGTCAAAGGCCGCGGCGGCGCCCTCCTCCGCGAGAAGATGGTGGAGGCCGCCTCCGACAAGTTCATCGTCGTCGTCGACGACACGAAGCTCGTGGACGGCCTCGGTGGCAGCGGCCTGGCCATGCCGGTGGAGGTGGTTCAGTTCTGCTGGAAGTACAATCTGGATCGGCTGCAGCAACTCTTCAAGGAAGAAGGATGCGACGCCAAATTGAGATTGGATGAATCTGGTAAACCCTACGTCACCGATAACTCCAACTACATTGTCGATTTGTATTTCAAGACTCCAATTAGGGATTCCCTCGGTGCTGGGGCTGAAATCTCTGCTCTGGAAGGCGTGGTCGAACATGGATTGTTCTTGAACATGGCCACCTCTGTCATCATTGCCGGCAAATCTGGCGTTGAAGTCAAGAACAAGTGAGAGAGACGCTTCGCCAATTCCTAATTTCTTTTCTTTTTTTTTTTTCTCTCAATTTCGTGTATTGATTTGTTTTCTGAGTAATATTCGTAATAATAATTATTATTATAGCACACATTTTATTATACTGATTATAATGCTTATGATATACATCAGATATAGATCGCAATTATACATCAAATTAAGCACACAACATTCATAATCGCCGGTGCTTTGAATATAGCTCACGAGTAATGAAACTTGCATCAAATGTCACAAAATCTATTTGATCACTCTGTTTCAGTAAAAAAAAAAAAAATGTTCAAAATTTAAAATAAAATACTATCGTGTGGCTGCTGGGATTCGAGCCCAGGTCTCCACGGCCACAACGTGGAATTCTTACCACTAAACTACAGCCACTTTTTGTTAGTAAACGATAGTAACGTAATATAATTCAGATAAAAATTATAAGGTATATGACATTCTCATAAATACTTAGAAAATAATAATTTCACACACTTGAAAAAACACCGGTTCGCAATCCACTCTAATAATATAATAATGGGTATTAGAATTTTAATTTAAAAATAAAATAATTATAATTAAAATATTATTATTTTAAATGGAGCTATGAATGAAGTAGAATATAATTATTATAATGTTAAGCTATGATTATAATATTAAAATATTATTATTTTAGGAATGAAGTCGAGCTATGAAAAAAATAAACCTAATTCTTCTCGGTTTATTCCCTATTTGGGCTTTGCTGGACCCAAGGTTGACTGAAGACGGTTTCTTCCTGCACCTCTGTATCTGCACCTTCATTTTTTTAAAAAGACACAAATGACTGAATACCTATTCGGCCCATATTAAACCTAAAATTGTCGTAAGAGACTAGAATCTATATAATTAAAACAATATTGCTGAGGATAAAAAATAGAAAAAAATATAGTTATAATTTCATCAAATTTTAATCATAAATTAAAATTTAAAGAAAATAATAACTGTATGTCCTTATCTCTTAAATAACATTCACACTCTCTATTTCAATAAACATATACTTTTTTTATGTCTCTAACAAAATAAGACTCTCACTACTTATATTATTTATATTTAGACTTACACTTGTATTAAAATATGAAAAAATAAGAATGTTGATAAATTTTTCATGTATTTTACAACTATTTATTATTTGTATATTTTTATTAACAAACAACTTATCATATTTTTATATGACAATTCATAATTGGGTGAAAAGTATACTTTTTATATTTTATATATATTATAATTAAATGCTTCAATTTTTATATTTTAAAATTGAAAATTTTAATCTTTATATTAATTTGTTTAAATTTTTATCAACCTGCTAGTTATTAAATGAAAAAAGAATACAAAAAGACAAAAAGTTATTTTTATTAAAAAAAAAAGTACGTGGCTATTTAAAAATTATAAAAACGTAAATATCACCCAGCAACACCTTTAAAAGAAGTAAATTCAAGCGCGATTTTTTTAATTAGAAAAAAAACTTTGATGTAACTATAAGAAGGAAATTCACACAAGATTCAGACAATAGCAGAACGAAAAGTAAGCAAAAGACTCCATTTACAAATTTTAGTTTTCTAATAAAAGTATAAATGGATGGATGACAAGTACAGATTTATTTAATATTCTGCAACACACATTTATTGAAAAAGAATTATTATTGAAAAGGACATTCACATGTTGAATGTTAAACCGGATGGCAAATATATATATATATAAAAGACAGAAAAAAACATGATTTGTGTATTATTTGTTATCGTTGATATGAATTTCAGATCGAGAAACATGATACAGAGAAAAGATAAAAGTAAAAGAAAAAAAAAATAGCATACTAATTCCTAGATAATTGTATTAACTAAATATTAAGTCTATTGCTTATAGTAGCTAACTCTGCATATTCTTCAAAAGAATACAACAGCATAGAGACAAATTCCAAGTCATCACATATAATCAAGTTAATTTATTTATCTTGGACACTAACTTTTGATGTTGAGTTGTAGTAAACATATAGATACCATGGTTTATCACTTTATTTATTTTCCAGTACTTGATCATTAGTAATGTAACCCTAAATAATAGGATTATAACAATTTGGTAACATAATCACAGCTTTAATAAATTGGGTATTGGGATAGCAGTTTTTTTGTCATAAATAGATTTTGAATTTCCATAGACTGAATGCTCTAATTAAATCGGAAGAGATTAGAGAGAAACAATCTTATATCAGGAATTAGAGAAGTTTTAACATTCTCATAATCTTATATCATGGATAGATAATATGGTATTCCAACTTGTTCAGTAATTTCTCCTTGAATAGACATTAACAGAATAAAGAATTAGTAATATTAATTAATTTTCTTGAAGAAATTTGCAGCCCTGACACTTGCGTGCAAGTTATTCATGGCCCTTGAATCCCGGATCAAGCCTCAAAGAAGTTGAAAAATGTTATAAAACAGTGACATTTCTACCTTCTTATTTCTATAGAGAGACACTGTCATTGAATATTGAACGTGCTCCTGTAACCAGCTAGTAGAACCTGAATAAAAAAAAGAGAGAAAACCCTTTGATTTTTACTGCATGGTCCCCTAAATATTACTGAAGTCACAAAAAATTACAGCTCTTGACGATCAAGCTGAGGCAATGTTGAAGTGGAAGGGTGGCAAGTGCCAAATGGCTTTAACAGAGAAAGCTATGCAGGCCAAAGGCCGCAAATGAATAGTTAAATATCAGCACAAACACCCAGAAAGAGTTACGTTGAGCAATTAGTACAGTTGAAGAATGCAGTGTATATAATGCATGTGTAAGAAACTAACACATGAACAAGAAGACAAGACCCTTATGTGTATGTACTAATTATGTGGTGTTTCAGGCAATAGGAAGCTCTGTGGCTTGTTCAATTGGCAGGTCCTAACTGGTCTTTTGGAAGGTGAGGAACAGAAAACAAGAAATGGGAAAAGCCAGCAAATGGATCAGAAACTTCCTTCTAGGGAAAAAAGATGAGAAAATCAAGAAGATTGATGCATTCAGCTCCGAGGATATTAAGAGTTCCAACACGGGAAGTCTGATTGTGAGTCCCAAAGTGAAGCGGAGATGGAGCTTTGGAAAACTAACAGGTGGAAGAATAACGAGCAAGATGCATAAATTATCGAGGTCTTTTGACTCAGGCGAGTCAGCGAAACTGCAAATACAAGCCTTGTTGGAAACAAAGACTTCAAGGCGTCTTCCAACACCATTGCCAAGGACTTACAAAGATAAAAACAAAGCTGCTACAAAGATTCAGGCTGGCTTTCGCTCATATTTGGTATGAATTTCTTGCAAAATATTTTATGGCCACATCTAGCTAGACTTCTCCTTTGGTAATTAGAATGTTGTATCCTTAATTTAGTAGTTTTTCTTAGATGTTCATGTAAATTTTCAGGCAAGGAGAGCATTGCATGCTTTAAGGGGATTAGTGAAGTTACAAGCACTAGTGAGGGGTCACCTTGTGAGGAAACAAACAACTGCTACTTTGCGTGGCATGCATGCGCTGATGGCCATACAAGTTAGAGCGAGAATTCAAAGAATTCAAATGGCAGAGGAAGTAAACCAGCTTGGAAAACAGCCTCCACAACATAGAGAAGTTCCACACTTCAGAGATCTCATAACAGAAGAAAAGAAAGTGAGATTCAGACTCTGCAAAATACCTCAATTTTATCATCTGAAGATTGACATCATATGATTATTCAAGTAATAAAACCATTGTATTCAATTTAAAAGTAGATCCTTCTGAAAATTCATCCTAATGATGCTTTTGGCTAATTTTCAGTTACCTGTTATGTTATGCTGCATGCTAGATAATACCAATAATATGGCTATTATGTGTAGGATTCAAATGATATGACTGTGGAAGAAATGTTGGAGGTTTTGAAAAGCAGAAGTGGTCCTCTAGATGGTTCATATGTTAAGCCCAGAGAACGTGATTCCATGACATTCTATTCCAACCATGTTCCTGTTGTTTCCAAACGAAAAAATCGGTACAAGAATACTCGAATCATGGAACCAAACAGCCCAGAAAACTTCCGGGTCATGTCTGAATTTAACACAACGGCAATGGCCGCCTTATCAACTTCTCAGCGTTACTCAGTGTCTCATCGCCAATCACTGTCACCAAATTACATGAACAAGACAGAATCTTCAAGGGCTAAAGCAAGGTCGCAGAGTGAACCAAAACAACGACCCAAACGGGGAATGAGACACAAAGGCAAGTCTGTGGAATCCCCATTGAATGGTCCAAGACAAAATCTGTTCTCAAGCTCTTTACGTTTCGATCATGGAAGCCTGGACCATTGGGCTATCCATCTTCATGAGTCAATGAAGGACAGCAAGCGCAATTCCTTTGGCAGCAGCTCGGTCACTACTGATTCCTATTATTGAATTCTCCTGCTTTGTTACAATACCACAAAATGCTTTTTAGTTTGGGCAACGCAATTTCATTACCCATCTACCGGTACTTCGCAGCAAAAGCGTGGTGTGTGGTAGGTAGGATGCCAGTTCAATAACAAAATCATTTATGAAAGGGAGAACATAGATGCAATAACAAGTATTTTTCATCCCTAATTTGTGCTAACTTTCAAATAAGAACAATTATTTTATGGATTATCAAACTAAGACAACTGTGAAGAGGGATAAAAATTTAGAAAACGTTTCTAGATATTTATCATTTTAGGTAGGTAATTACTCAGATCGATAATGTTATCAATTCATGAAAGATCTATCGTCTTTTTCATTCATCAGATTGAGAGTTACATCATTGTTCAGTAAGTGGGAAAGAAGTGGGTAAATGAAAAAACGTTGTTACCTATAAAAAAATTTGCTGTCTAAATGTGTGAAAAGAAACACCGAACTTTACAAACATGACTATGAGATATTACAGCAGTTTAAGATGATTGTTCTCGGCTGAAAGTGTTCTCTTTGAAACTCTTGCTCAACCAAATAGCAGTTTCCCTCGGGGAAGCTTTCCCTGGCCCAAACGGTTTTAATAAAACTCCAAGTTCTCCATATCTTTCCTGCTGCAGTAATCTTGCACTAAATTCAAGCAAACCTTCTAATGCCTCTGCCCTTTGTTGGAAAGACGAAGTATCAAACTGCCGGCAGTGCAAGTCCGAAGAGTTGTGGCTTGATGCTCCAGCTGTTGCATTTTGATCAGATGAGCCACTTTTATCCTCATTCTTTTTCTTGATCATGCTGCGCTTGATTCCCTGCCAAGCATCTGTACATCCTGGCCTAACATAGGATGTGTCACATACCTTGATTGTGCATTTGTCTATCAAAGTTGAATCATTGCCACAAGGAGGGGAACCTGAGGAACCCTGTGCCGAGTTTGGTGAAGATCTATTTATGGGAAACAAATGGTCTTCATATGATGCTAATGGGAATTCTGCTATCCTATCAATCCGGGGAGAGTTAACTGAAATATTGGGTGAACTTACATGGCAAAGTAAACCAGTACTGGACCTGCGAGGAGGCAGCTGAATGGCACAACTTTGTGGAAATGGCAATGACGCTCTGCGAGTTGTACGGACAGGTTGTTTCATATTGTGTGAAACAGGAAGCTGCAACCATGGACTTCAGAAAGTCAGGAAAACAATTCTAAATTGAATACCACGCGTGCAAAAGTAGTTCCTTGTAAAACAACCCACTCAACAGAGATCACATGCTTAAGTTTGTTCATGATATACCATGTGGAAAACATTAAAAATTATTGATTCTGGTTTTCCATACCGTCTTATGATTCTTTGAGGAAACCATTGATTTCTTGGGGGTTGCAGAAGCTTTTGATGCAGTTAGCCTAGGAGTCCTGGCATTACTAGAAGTTCTCGAAACAGCTGACTTATGGAGTGACTTCAAATCCTGGTTGTCTCCAGTAGAAAGTTCAGCAAATCTTTGATTTAAATTATCAGGAGTACAGTCTATCTCTAGCGTAGAGCATAGAGAATCTAGTTCCGCTCCTGATACACTGGGATTTAAAGTCCTATCATTGCTAAAAGAATGCCACTTATACCCAGAGACAGAAACACGATCATCTTCTGACTTCAAAAATCTAGTTTTCTTCATGTAGTTGGATTCTGGCCATACACCCGGCAAAGTACTTCGCCTTGGGCTATTGATTTTGAGATGGACCTTAAGAACATAAGGTTGAAGATGTTGATTCCCGAGTAGCTCTGCAGCCTGCATCCAAAAGTACATGAAGGAAAATAAGCAAGAAAGCATGGTTACTGAACACCACTTCACACAACCAATGTCGTTTCATAATCAGTCTCCATCATGAAAACATAGCATTGTTTTAAAAGCCAGATCAGTCATTGACTTGGCTAGGGTACTATGTGATTCACCCTTCATTAGTCTAACTCTAGTTAAAGCATAGTTAAGTATATATTTTTACAATTATATAATAAGCAAATTAATACAATATGGAAAAACTAGTTTTTTTAATATGAAAAACCAAGGTAGTAAACCAAACTTAAAATAAAAATCAGTAATAACCATATCTGTGCTGAGCTCGTATGAGACTAAATAATAACATCAACACGGGAACCTCATTTATGACCCTTTATTTTGATAAAAACCTAATTTAGATTAAAATATTTTTAAGATACAAAAAATAAATAAATGTTCTTTACTGGTTATAGATCAATATGACTAGTTCTATGACCATTTGACCTTTCAGGTTGAATGCACTGGACGCCTGACAAGTATTTTCGCAATTTACTCACTAGATCATCCAAATAAATTAATCTGATTCTGATAATGTAGAACCACGTACTACGAAGTTTACATTTCAGCAGACATATTTAAAATTTTACAAACGTTTAAGCACCTCTTTACTCATCAAGATACCTGCACATGTAAGTGATGAGTTTATTATTGATTTAAAGAAACTAAAATTTGCACAATGGAATATATGTTAACATGAATGGATAATAGGTAAAATTGTAGTTAATATATAAAAGAAAATTCTCATTAAAGTTTGAAGGTAGAATCCATCATCAACCCAACCCATCTCCAAACTGATACACAGTACTAGAGCTGCACCATTAAATTGCATAGATTCCATGTCAGAGGAGAAATTTTATACATACACTAGGTCTAAGCTCTGGATTTTTCCGAAGCATGCTTTTCACCAGACCACGACTGCCAAAAGTGAAATAAAAAATTGTTAGAAAATCGTACAGTTCATAATATAACTAATTGATTGCAATAAATTTACAAGAAGCCTCACTTTCAATGAGCTTTGCCTTGCCTAAAGCTGTTAGTTACGACAATTTTAGGCATTAGGTCAATAAAAATTCCACATGTAACAGCATTAAGACGTGGCAGAGCAATTAATAACTAAAGGTATAAGCCATAGCAACTAATGACAAAAGAACAAGGACTTACAATGCACCAGAATATTTTGTTGGCAACGGAGCCACTACGGACTTGTTAATTTTGTTAATCAGGGCCTGTATATCCTGTTTGAAATAATTGGAAGAGAATTATATATATTTTAAAAAAAGAGCAACGTTTGCCAACAAATATATAAAAGCAGTAAAGGCAAGTCGTTTCAAGCTATACATACATACATACATATACATATGTGTGTGTGCGCAATTATGGATAGCCATGCAGCTGATAATCAATTAAGAAAGTCATGACAAAAAAGAAAGACACAAGTTCAAATTAGGTGAATTATTCGGATTTGAATGTATTAGTCAATCCATAGAACACAAAAACATGTTGAAACTAGGCAACATAACAGGATTTAGCTGCTTTAAAGAGGAGAACATATTTTAGAGAATAAAATGCAGAGGTATAACCATTGATTGAAAAATTAATAGAGTACATTTTAACAACTTAATAGTTATAATGTGCAGGTATACGTGCACATGCATAACAAGACTACATAGTTTATTTAAGTCATTGGTTATAACTCCACAATTTTTCCTATATTCTAGGGTGCACGCCTCGCTTTAGAGGAACCAAATTCAATTCATTAATAATCAAATTGATATGCAAACATTGGTACCTTATTATAACAAACAGAAAATTGGTAATATGACAGCAAAAAATGTATTAAATATGTTTGAAGACAGTATACAAAAAGAAAAAAAAAACTTGTGATTATAGAAGAAAACTTACAAATGCTTTGAACGCAGGCTTAAGCGAGGTCATTTCATATATACAACATCCTGAATAACCAAAGATCATGAATACAAAATCAACTAGATAATAAAAAAACTTATCAGATAAAAATAATCATAATAAATGTGTACTTACCAAGGGACCAAATATCTGATTTAGAGCCATAAGGTATATCAGCAAGGAGTTCAGGGCACATATAGCTAGGAGTTCCCACAACCTAAATTACAAGACATTACTCATGATGACCACACAAAAGTTACAATCAGGAAGGCTAAATCATTCTAAGATTAAAAATTTCTTACAGAAGAAGTTAGATCATCGGAAGTCAACATTTTAGCAAGTCCGAAATCACCTGATTCATCATTGACCACTTGTAAGCAAACTTAAAACCATCTATGCAATCATGCTTTATTTAAAGGAACAACAGAATAACTTACCAAGGCGTATGTCATGATCTTTCGTCAAAAATATATTTGAACACTGATAGAAATACATACTTCTCATTAATATATTGCTGAAAGGAATTTAGATCGAAATTGGAATGTTGTCACTAAGCAAAGAAGATTATTTAGCTAACCTTGACATCACGATGAAGAATATGGTTCGCATGCAAGTAATCAAGCGCCATAAGAAGCTGAACAAGCCACTTACATAGTTTCTGCAAATAGAAGACCATTTTAGATTTGAATTGTCCAAATATAAATATTATCTTGTTTATTCAAAGATGAATATTCATGTCTAAAGGAAAAGAGACAAAAATTTATAATTTCTACAGGGAAAGAAAATCAGACATAACCTCTTCAGGAAACATAACTCCGCTAGCTTTCTTTATAGCTTCCGCCCTATGTTTCATACATAGTATATTTAAAACAATATTAACAACCCAATGTATTTAATAACCAAGGGAAAGAATACATAACCATAAAAATTGTAAGCTGGTAATGAGAAAAGAAACTTACATGTCTCCACCCTCACAATAACCTATAATAATGCATACATAGCAACCCTGAGAAGGAAGTTAGGTTACTAAGTCATCCATGAACAATCAACAGTAAAGATAAGAAGTAATAATATTAATAAAAGGAAATAGCTGAAGTGATTATCCAAAAAAGAGAATAAACTTATATTTTAACTAATAACATGGCTATATAACCTAGTATTTTAGCCAACATTACTGTATTTTATTGAAGATGCAAACTAATCCCTCAATGGTGACACCAATAAATTATTAAGGCCAAGTCCACGAGATAAAACTACAGATATTTTATAATGCAAGGTAGAGAGACTTAATAGCGATCATCCAATAGAAGCTTAATAGGTAAAGCATCTAATAGAAGCCATTCTTAAATTAACTTCTTGAAATTAAACGAGGAGGTGAAGAGAAGTACAGTTCAAGAACCACATACCTTTTCTACCCATGAATCTTTATACTCCACAATAAATGGGTTTCTTAATTTGGAGAGGAGCTCCATCTAAACAGATCAAATGAAGAAAAAATATTAATAATATACTGAATCCTACTTACAATAATATGCCGACTCATATTCACATCAAATGTTTGAAGACAAGAGGTTGCTACGTTTAGAGCCAAATTCATATAAAGGTTTGAAATTTCTTTCAGTCTGACAGAAAATTAAATTCCTCTGGAGCAGACACCCTAAAAAAAATCACAGCAGGAAGGCAGAAACCATGTAGCAGAACACAGGCACAAAAGGGAGATTACAGAAAACAGCACATGATGTTAAGTTAGTCCATTTTTGAAATGCAATTTAAGAACAAACCTCCAGGTGAGCAGACCTACGTGAGCGCTCAGTTTGGCGGGCAAGGCGAATCTTCTTCAGCACATATCTACATAATTGAAAAGACAAACATGAAACGCACAGAAAAATAGATATAGACTCTAAAAGGGAAAAATGAAGTTAAAATAAAACAAGTTCAACTCTCACTTTTTCTTCTCATGCTTATGCTTCACAAGAAGAGCAGAACCAAAGGCGCCTTTTCCAATCTGCTCAAGCACTTCATACTGCTCCATGTCATCAGTTAGCAACAGATTTCCCTCTCCTGGATACAAGCAAGTCCAATTCTTCAAATTACAAAAGAAAAAAGGGCTAATAGTAATAATACTAAACCATAAACCAAATTTCAAAGTCAATTACCGAAATCTAGCGATATATCAGAAGGAATTTAACTAAAATGTCAGCAGAAGTTGCTTAAAAGGCACATAGCAGGTAAAACTTTCTCCCTTTCTCATTGTACATACAACGACCACACAGCATTGTAATAATGTACACAATACCAACAAACAAGTACCGATTACTTCAACTTAAGTATGAAGGTTAACCAATTATAGCAATTCTTAGCGAGAAACCTAGAGAAACAGAAATTGCACCTTTTTTACTTTCTTTTTTTTTTTGAAAATAAAACTACATTCACGAACTCCGAGTGCATGAAAAGCGGTTACAAAGCAAGAATTTCTGGAAGCAGAGTCCAGAGGAAGGAAATAACAAATGGAAGTAAACGCGGAAAATGGAGAGAAATCCAAAAAATTACGGCAAAAAAAAAAAAAAAAAAAAAAAAAAAAAAAAAAAAAAAAAAAAA
>Ga0099825_1000317_pt1 | contig 47380 bp, 29 predicted proteins | sample SiratroredBW_FD_76838 | JGI IMG/M metagenome (GOLD analysis project Ga0099825, IMG submission 76838) | Root nodule microbial communities of legume samples collected from California, USA - Siratro red BW | ecosystem: Host-associated > Plants > Roots > Nodule | place: USA: California | collected...
AAATTATAATTTAAAATACGAAAGCAGAAGTATTTGATTCTTATATGTTAACACTTTAAAAATAAAAAGCTGTAACCCAAATATAAATTTTATTATAAGATGAAAAGGGTTATATTTTTATAAAAACATTTTAAGATAAAATAAATTAATAAATAAATAATTATAAAATACGTGATTAAATTTATTAACATATTGTTGTCCAGCTTTTTAATACAAGTCTAGATTTAATTAAAATAAAGAGAATAAGTATTATTTTTTTCTACTGAAAATTAATTGTAATTTTACAAAAAGAGTGTAAATTTAATTAAATTTGAGGTTGAAAATGAGATAAAAATGGTGGTATTGTTTTACATAATGAAGTCATAGTAAAAGAGAAAGAGAAGGTTGTTCCATCAAATGGAAGAGTGGGGACCCAAAACCCAGAATTGTGAACACTGAACAAACAGCAGAGTATTTGGCGCAGCAATTTTCTTTCACAAACATTTTCATTTCAGTTATCAAAACATTTCACCTCTTCAAAATTGGACTCAAAGGGGTTTTTTTCTCTTTCTCTGTCACCACTTTCCTTCGTCGTAGGTCTCAGAGTGCGCCTCCGCATCACCCGATTCTCTCTGCAAATGTACACATTCTGGTTTGATACCCTTTTGGTATTTTTTTTTTTTTTCATCTTTTATGACCCCCTTATCACTCACATTTATATTTTGCTGCAACTCTTTTGTGGATTTTATCTTTGTGTAGAAACTAGTATTGTAATTACAAATGGGTTTATTAGGGTACGGCGGTGTTATAGAGGGAAATGGGTACTCCAATGAATTATAAAAATTGTATTTTTTTTTTTTTTTGGTTATTTAGGAGAATGCACAAAGATAGAGTCTTTAATTGGAGGGGTTAAACCATTTGTTAGTTTAATTGATTTGGGAAATGAAGATGGTAACTTAAATATGCAGTGAGGAGTGACCATATTTATGTGCTTGTTTTTGTTCTTTCTTTTCATGAAATATTGTTATTGACACTGTGAGGGAATGACATCAAATTATGGACTGAATAACATGATTTTAGAGGAGAAGTTAATCATGCTTATCAATGGCACTACGAGATGCTATAAAGGTTGTAGTTTGAAAATTCTTGAGAATCAAAATAAAACTTGTCTTTAGAGGGCATGGAACGAATTCGGGGCTATCTTATATGATACATTTCTTCTGCATACGGTTATTGGACTTCCATTTTTTTTATGTATATGCTTTTGATTTTCTACACTGCTGTGATTAGCCATGTAATGGACAAGTCCTAGACTTAGAGAGTGGTTATTGTGAAGTTTCTGCTGATTATGGTGATCTACAAAGCTATTGGTCTGTGTCCTTTTTCATGGTTCCCAATTCTCTAATCAGCTGATTTATTATCCACATGTAACACAACCCACTTAGACCCTGCAGCTTTTACTCTCCTATATGATTTTCTCCCTTAACACTTACTAGGTTTTAAGTGTGATTCACATCATAAAGTATTTTTGACTCGTAATGACGACATTGTGCTTGCAATTTCTGTCAGTTCCACTCAATAGCAAGTGTTGCAAATCAAACTTCTTATTGTCAATGTGACTTAGTTAGAAACTCATTACAATATCCATAGAAGGTTTGCCATTGAATGGAATAATTTCATACTAACTAGAAATTGACACTTTTGGGATTGGGCTGATTTTGAATGCCTATTTGTTAGCAGGGAACTCAGATATTTCTTTCACCTTTGAAATACACATATTTTTAACTTTGTCATGATAACAGCACCCTATTATGCCTTTCAAGTGGTTATACTTTTCATGTGGTACTTGGATATATAAATGTCTTTGTAGTGTTCCCTGTTTTGGTAATGCAATTTCATATTCACGGGAAAGATTTCTATATCAATTATACAATTATATAGCTTCTTCAGTGTGTTTGTTCAGGGAAACTTCAGGGTGAGAATTCAGCTTGAGCATGCTGAGTCGTAGCTGTTGCACATGACATTGATATACGCCTTTTGACATCTTGAATTATTGTTGCCATTGTGGTCCTGTTATTATTGAAGATAGAGGAGGAAATGGGAAAAATAGCTCTTGCAGCAATAATGAGCTTATGTGTTATTCCTGCCTCCATAATGGTTAATCGCATAGTTCCTGAACCATATATGGTAAGAAAAAGTTTATTAACCTGGAGAACAGACAGTTGTTGATACTTAGATTGATACTGAAGAAATTTACCCTTCATTCAATATAATTGAGATCCATGATTTGCAGGATGAGATATTTCATATACCACAGGCAAAGCAATACTGCAAGGGAAATTTTGGAAGTTGGGACCCTATGATTACCACTCCTCCTGGCCTGTATGTTCTCTTTTATCCTTGGTACCTTTGGCTCTGGCCCCATCTTCAGGAAAAAAATGTATCCCACTAGCTTATACCAACTACTTATGCGTTATGCCAAATGGGGTTAGTTCAGCTAGAAAAGTACAATTGGTTGAAGCACTTAGCCTGGAAGGCTTAGGCTCAGCTCTCATTGCCAACAGTCTCCTTTGGCTTAACCTTGTTGAAGCATGTGGCAAGCCTTGTCCTTCAAATGGGGCAGTCTTGCCTCTACCAAACTTTTATTAACAAAAGTAAATAAAATTATTTATATGAAATGAAATTGTATAGAAAAAGCATATTGTAGGATGAATAACAGAAGGTATAAAATCATTCATAAATGATTAACTAGATACCAATATGTGGGGTATGCTAAACTTTCAGTACACTATTTGTATTAGATTAATTTCATTGTTGCGATGCAGCTGATGCATTTCGTGTGCATTTGAAACAGAAGCAGTTATTGTAATATGTAATCAAATTAATATTTTCCAGACAATATGGGACGTTTTTATTATTCTCTAAGCATAGGTATAAACATTTTGATATGCTTCTGTGCTTTAGCTGGGGTGACAGTCAGTGACAATTTTAAAAATATAGAGAAAGGTTGTTCCTGGTATTGTTTTAATGATTATGATTAAGCACGGATTCAAGTGAAGAAAAATTCCAAATATAACATTTTATAACTGGTTGCTTGCATTCCTTTAATTGTAGTATGATTGAGAAATGAGAATCATAGTCATGGAAGCTAACATAAAGCTACGCAATGATTTTGCCATAAATTGAATGGGTGAAACCTAAAAGCTTATAGTATTGAACCTTGGCCACTTTGAATAATTAAAAACTTTATATGTATACTATACACTTTCTAACTATCTGGTACGAACAGAAGATAATATTTGAAGTGTCTTTTAAATCTCTAGATTGAGCAAACATAAACAGCTCTGCATAGATAAATTATTGAAATAATAATGCAGTATCAAATGTCAAGTTTGATCTTTGCAATTGAATAACTTTTGCAGGTACTATCTTTCACTTGCCCATGTTGCTTCTATGTTTCCAGGCTTTTACTTTGTACAAGCTGTTTCATCATTTTCTGACATGTGCTCTGCGGCAATCCTTCGATCAGTTAATGGTGTCTTAGCAATTGTCTGCAGTGTAATTTTATATGACATAATTACGCACTTGAAGCCAACACTTACCAAGAGGAAGGCAATGCTTCAAGCAGTGGTCCTATCGTTGTACCCCCTTCACTGGTTTTTCACTTTTCTCTATTACACAGATGTTGCATCTGTTACAACAGTATTGGCTATGTATCTAGCAAGTTTGAAGAAAAATTACTGGTTTAGTGCATTGGTAAGGTATATTTTGATTTTAATGTGGTAACCACATTTAAATTGATATATTTTTCTGTTTGTGTTTATATTATTTTTATCTAAGTTCCTTTATTTTTTTAACTTGTGGCTCATCTAAAACAGTTGAACGTGTGTGTGCATATCACAGATAAGATGCCTATTTTTTGCTGCTATTGAACATATTTACTGGAAAGACTCGATTTGTTTCTCATTTTGATCCTGCGTACTTTTAACTAGGAATATATGGTATATTGAATTTGAGTTTATTGATACAGATTGGAGCATTCGCTGTTGTTATTCGACAAACAAATATTATATGGGTGCTTCTTGTTGCATGCACTGGGATCATAGATATTTCTCTGAGTAATGGAAAGCAAAATACAAAATCTGCCAAGTCAGATGTGTATGTCAAGCATGGTTTAGAATATGCTACTGGTACTAATACAGAGGGTTTCAATCTGAGAAAGCGAAAAAATGTTAAATCTGGGAATACTATTGAACACTCATCCTTACATGATTCTTCTCCTTCATCTTATTCAGGTTTGCTTTGTCATGTTTAAGAAAACCTTGAGTTCTATTTTATGCGCCTAAGAAAATAAGATAACTAAATAGCTGTAGATAGACAAAAGTTATTTTGCAATATGTAGAATACATTTATATTGATATTATTTTGCAGGTTTTGTTGATGAATTATGGGCCATCCTTTCAACATTATGGTACATGAAATGGGAGATTCTAATTTCATTTAGTCCCTTTCTCATGGTGGTCGTGACCTTTATTTTATTTGTCTATTGGAATGGAAGTATTGTTCTGGGTAACATTCATTTTCTTGTTTTCCCTAGTGATGATCTTTTGGGTCCCTTAGGGGCCCCAAAGACCCTCTTTCTCACACATATACTACTGACACTGCAGGTGCAAAAGAAGCACACGCAGTTACCCCACATTTTGCTCAGATGCTTTATTTTAGTTTGGTTTCTGTACTGGCTCAGGCTCCTATGCATTTCACTATCAACCAGGCTGTGGACTTGGTTCGTATGTTTCGAAAGAGTAGGGCCCTTCTTTTATTTCAGATGTTCCTGGCCCTTGTTGGCATGCTCGCAGTACACTTTTTCAGGTTATGTCAGACTCAGATGACTAAGTAAACTATCAAGCAGAATCTGTTTTTTGATTGTCAACAATTTAATGCATGTTTTGGTGGTGGTGAATTTATAGACTGCTTTTGCAGTTTTGCTTAAATACTGTAAAATTTTAAGCTCTCTTTCCAACTTTTTACTTATAGAGAATGCAAATTAGAAGTGGAAAGTTTTTATAGGAAAATGTAGCATTTATTATTTCCAATGCACCCCCACCATGATTTCTACTGAAAACCTCCTGTTCATTAATTCCTTAACCAGTGTCCTTAATGTGCTCATTCTCAGGACCCTTTATTTATTGTCTCTTAATAAAGTTTGTCCAGCAGTTCTTTGTGCTAACTTTTTTCCACTTGGGTTGCATGTCTACACTTTCCCATCAAGCCCAACTCATTCTAAATCTCTACTACAAGAATTTAACTCGGCCTTTACTATGACCCTATGTAGGTAAATTTTTCAATAAACACTTACTGGAAAAGAAATAAGTTAAAATGGATTAAGCTTCTCTCATTGTTAAAATTAGCCTGGGAAAAAGTTCAAATTAGTTTTTGGAGTAGTTTAATGAAAGAGCTTTTATATATTATGTAGTAATTAAGTTTAACTCACCATAAAAGTTTAATTTATTTTATCTTTTTATTTTCTTTTTCAAGTGCTCATTAGAAATTTATCAAAACAGAACCTTTGTCTAAAATCTAATGCATTCTCTGACTTGTAATTTCAGCTTTCTGGCTCACTTGTGTCTTAATTTTTGCAGTGTAGCTCATCCATACCTTCTTGCTGATAATCGGCATTACCCTTTTTATCTATGGAGGAAAGTTATAATGGCTCACTGGTCAATGAAATACCTTCTGGTCCCAGTTTATATGTGCTCATGGCTGTCCATCATCCATATGTTGGGTTAGTGTACAAAGGCATACTATCAAGTCTTGTTTTATTCAACTACTTGTGGGATGATAACTATATTGTTTTATTCAACTACTTGTAACTATTATCCTTTATCAAACAGGAAAATTTAGAAGCAAAATATGGGTTTTGGCATACTTCTTGGCTACTGCAGCTGTTCTTGTACCAGCTCCACTAATAGAGTTCAGATACTACACCATACCGTTCTATTTCCTGGTGCTTCATTGTGACAATAGGGATGATCAAAGTTGGATTCTCACAGGCACACTGTATATTGCTGTCAATATCTTTACAATGGCAATGTTTCTGTTTCGGCCTTTCCATTGGGTCCATGAGCCTGGAATTCAAAGGTTTATATGGTGATTCAATTTATTGAAAAACAAGATTTGTGTAACACAGAAACTACCCTTTTTGTGAGGCTTTTACCCCCTGTTTTACAAGAGTGGAATTTTGAATCTCCTTAGTTATCTTTTTCAGGGATTTAAATCTCCTTAGTTAATATGAGAAACCTTTTAACTACTTGAAGAAAAGTACTAATTGTTCTAGTTGAATTTTCTAATTGTGATGGTTACCACGTTTTCATTTCATATTCTTTTGTATAATGTGTATAGGAGAATTTTAGATTGTTAGAAATGATTCCATTGAATGTTCTGTTAATTTAGTTATTGAAAGAAAGTAAAAAATTGATTTACTCCAAACATGTGTGAAAAATTACAAATTAACTCCTGAACATTATAGTTTAATAACAAAATTACCTCTGATTTAGTATCAAATTGATCTTTAAAGTTGCATTTTAGTAATGGTTTCAAGAAACTTCACATCAGAACAGAGTTCTGGGGATTTTTATTCATTTAGAACTAAATCATTTATTTTTATCTTTAAGGTTCAAATTGATATTGTCTTACATATTGAGTGGTCAGATTAATCGTTTATGCTCTGAACTATGGATACCCTAGATAAGTTATATGCATACAGCATACAAACCTATGCCTAATATTTTTTTTTGTTAATCATATTATGAGCCTAAATTATATATTAACTTCATAATTAATCTTTGTAGGAATATAATCGATCACTATTAATGAGGTCTTTTACTCCATCGATTTTTTATTTATAAGGTTTGAATCCCAGATCTTATTTGAGCAATAGAATAATTGTTGGTTGACCCTTACCTATTATGCTACAAGTAATAACACGTCACACAAAAATTTAAACAAAATGGATACGTGGTTTGAGTAATGTAGATGCTATTAGGAATTTTCTTTTGTTAATAAATGAATACTAAGGAGACGTTTAGTAGAAGGGAAATTTTTATTCTCACATAAGGTTGGAAAAGTAAGTTTTCTAAACTTGGTTGATCTTTTAAAAAGTAACGTTCCTAGAAAACCATGTTTCTCGTAATGGTTTTTAGCTAAGTTTCTCACAAGAACATTCTAATTGGGAGGTGAAAATCTAACTTTTCTGAGTTAAAATAAAAAAAAATATATATCTAAAATAGTTTCTCATTACTCTTATTAAATAATTTAATTTAATGTAGTAACAAATTAAAGATTTTATCTGTGGTACCAATAGGCCTTCTAATGTCATTCTTTCCTTTTTCATTGATGATGACGAATTAAGAAAATTGAAAATTTTCAAGTACTTGTAGAGTGGACTCATGCTTTTTTTATCCTTTGTAAAATTTGTTAACTTTGAAAGATTTTGTATCAACATACTTGTACAGTGGATTCTTTTTGGAAATCAGTTACTAAACAGCAGATTATTATTCTCTTTAAAATTTGAAATTCTATTACGATTTTCTTTCGAGATTGATAAAGATGAATTTAAATTATCATTAACCTAAACTCCAAAGGAATGTCCAACTAGTGGACTTAGAAAACAATTACGTAAGGAATTGTATTTACTCGTATTGGATTTTGTTTGTTTCGTTTGGCCAAATTTTTCCCGAACCAATTCCTACCATGTTAACTTTTATCTTATTTGGCAATTTCAAATCTTTTATATGAAATGCATGAAGAATTTTTTCCATCTCACTTTTGCAATCCTTAAAAGAAACTTTCATGACGATGATATAGCAATAACTCCAAAAAAAGAAGATAAGTGGCACTTCTGCATTTGTCATCGAAAAATTTTAAGACTATCCAAAATCTCGTGTCTGTCATATAAGCCCAACTATAATCAGCTTCTAAAGCTTTTCTGTCCTTGGACAACGAAAAATATATGGCACAATGTTGAAGTCAATCTTCACGCCATTGTTTTTGACATTTTTCATTCAAGCAACGATAAAATAGAGTTGCTGGCTCATCAGCAGATCTAGTCTGAAATTCTCTGAAAGCAGCTTCACCATGACCACAATATGGGCATGTCGCTACAACAAAAAGGAATGAGTGACAAAATGGGACAAAAAGAACAAGGAACTCATAAGGAAAAAACAGAGAAACAAATATCACATAATTAGTCATGATTCCTTTCTTAATATCAGTCATTATCCCTGAAAAAAAAATATCTTTATACGACATTGGAAAGAATAATTGCTTCTTTTTTTTTTCGGAAGAATGGGAGTTTGGTCAATATCACTATTACTATGTAACTAGGCTCCAATTTATGATTTCCCCAATCAATCAATTATATGTTTTTCCAACAAAGTCAAACAAAACTTATTTATCAAAACCAAAAAATTATAAAACTTCTTAAACTTTGTAACAACTAAAAAACCTAACAATAGAAGAGAAAACAAAATAGAAGTCCATGAACAGCAAAACAAGTTTTAGTTCGATAAACTTAAAAAACATATTGTATAGGAGTTAACAAGCCAAACTGCAATATCGACACAACCAAACATACCATGTGTTGCAAGTATCATTCAACAATCTCGTGAATTACTAGAGATTAAGATTTAGTTCAATCCATGTGCGAGTTCCAAACTGAACCACAACAAAATTTCAGCTTTCATACTTCCTACAACTCAATTTTAACTATAAGTATTATGATAAATTATTGCATTGTGAGAAAGTGTCAGGCCAAATCACACTTCTTTGTGATTCGTCATCCTTTTTTGCTTTGTACAGATTAACCACGAGAAAGGGTCAATACCAGAGACCTAATGCACAAGTCTCTAACCAAATGGGATTTGGAGTGGAGAGGGTAAATACGCATAGCTTTATCCCTGCAGTTGCCTCCAGGATTTCAATCTATGACTTGCAGGAAGAAAGGCAGCACCCTTGAACATTGGACCATGGCTCGCCCTCCCTTAATACAAGTAGTATGAGGAATGCTAGCAACACTCTAATATTGGCTAAAATTTATTAGAAATCATAAGTTTGGGGTTCCCACTTCTAAATTAGAAGTGATACTTATTAAATGAGGAGTAACTAACAAAAACTTAAATTTACAATAAATTACAGCTTATAGTAGAGAGGAATAGAAAGAGTGTCGCTAGTATTTCTCACAGTATTCCCAAATTTTTATTCAAAGCTAAATCATATTGGATTTACCAATTGATTACTTCATCTCCAATGATCAATGACTAGTTCACACAATTGGCAATCGAACTTAACCATTAGAGACAAATGCAAACAGTGGGGCAGAATCATCTTCAGCTTCCAAAGAAACAAATTTACTAAATCTAGAATTAGACCAGGGTATTAGAGCCTTCTACCCCATTTTTCTAACCATTTTCTTTGCTTTTACTCAACAAGGCAGCAAACAATGTGAAAAGTAAAAGCTTGGTTAGATCCTATTATCCCCCCACAGTCATTACCAAAGGTACAGGACAGAGTGGGGAAGAAGTTGTTTATGCAACAGAATCAAGAGTTATTGAACATAAAATGTGTGAGCAAGACCCAGGAGTGACAAGAGAAGTGAGGTTCAAGGCCCAGTAACAAGAACCATGGGAACCAGGATATGGGAGATCAGAGTCCAACATAAGCACCAGAGCAGCTATGTATGACAATAAAAAGATGTGCTACAACCTAACTCTATCCGTGTCCTTCTGCAATAACATGTGCGAAAGACTAGAACTTATATAAAATGTTCTGGGTTCATACTGAAACATTTATCTTCTTGCTCTAAGTACCATATGCCTTTTGATATCATATAAGTGAAGGACATTGATTATGTATTAAAAACTGAGTATTTGTGCGCCAAAGATAGAAACATTCAGAAGATGATTAGTTATTCTTCACAGTGCTTAATATATGGTGAATTCTGAATACATTTATGGAACATCCTAAACTATAATTCTCTTAAAGATAATGACTATCAAAATAAAAAAAAGGAAATGTACCCTCAGTTTTTGGTGCATTCTTCATGTCATCTGGGGAGATTATAGGCTCTATTTCTTTTTTCACCAGCCTTTGCTTTCTTTTGATCTTAACCTGTGAGGTGAAACCATAAAAACCATGCACAAGCAGCTAAAAACATATTAACGAAGCATGAAAAAGAGAAAGTTAATTCCTACCCTATTGGGGATGTGGCAAACATATGGGCAAGCAGAACAAAAAAATCTTGAAGGCCGATCCAAATAGGGCAATTCATACTGCAGCATGTTACCACATGTGGGGCAAAACTCCATCTTCTATATCTGCAAAATCAGGATAATATCCACAAACACGAAGAAATATCCAGTATATTAGGCTTTCAATTTAAGCAAAATTCCTGGAACTTGAGAAAGTTTGTTTATCTGTGGTAAGAAGAAATTAAATTAAAAAACAATTTTACTATCGAGTAATGTTATATCCTATTAATCAGTGCTGATAATTATTAAATAAAGTACAGATTAAATGCATTTAATACCGTAAAACATACGAAAAATATATCGATTACTTTCTTGTTTGCTAAGTAGGAGGATTAGTGAAAAAGGATTTAGAATAACTCTTTTTCTATCCCAAGGACGAATACACAGGTTAATAGATAAAAAATTAAAAAACTACGGATTGGTTGGCATTTTTAAATGCTCACCCCTCTCTTTACAAAATAATAGCATGCGCTTTGATCTGATTTAGAATAAAACACATTTACTACCCATGTTTTGCTAGCATTTGATCATCAGATAAATGGAAGCATCTGAAAAACAACTTTAAAACGCTTCAAATTGCATCAACCAAACAAATAAAAATGAAAACTTGATTATTCAAATTAAACCAAATAAACATATCACAGCAAGGAGGAAAATTTTGGTGTAGACAACACATTAACCAGCTTATGCCAAATCAATAATTCAAATTAAACCAAATAAACATACCATCAACAAGCACTTACTTATCTACACCCATCACTTGATATGTATTAAACAAGAAAAAAGATTTATCCACTTCAACACATAATAAGCATATCACATTCCAAGTATTTCTGAGTCGGCGATAGGCGGTGAGGTCCGAGGCTAGGGTTTTGGAAGATTTGCGGCGGAGCACGGAGGAAGAGAGAGTGAATGCATAATGATGAATACATAGAAATGGAATTAAACCATACCTTTCCTGAATCTCGGTTCTTCTCTTCTTGCTTCCTTCTTTCAATTGCTCCTTCTTCTTTTCTCCTATGTTCCTCAATTTCCCGAACCAAGAGTAGAACAGAGTGAATCAATAATTTGTGAATGTATTTTCCCTGTCTGAAGAAGGGATACAATAATCAAATACTTCTGCTTTCATATTTTAAAGTTTTAATTTTTAATTTTCAAATTTTTATTTATTTAATTTTTAGTCAATATGCTAGTTAATTAAAAGAATTGAAGGATGTACGTATTTTATTAAAAATATAAAAGGGTGGGTATATGTTTTAAAGCTAGAGAGCCAGAGTGTTATTTAATCAAATTTGAGTAAATGTAAGTGAAATTTTTTCTAAAACTAATTTTGGACAAAATATATATAGTTAGGAATATTTTATGTGGTTCACTAAATTAAAATTTTTCTAGTTATATTGAGGTTGTTAATTGAGTCTTTATGAGAAGAACCATAGAGAGAATAATAAAGGATGAAAACTTATCAAGTCTAGAAGTTAAAAGAGAAATTGCTTATGAGGAATTTATTCAACTTAAAAAAGTTAAACACTGATTTTCTTTAAAATTTACTCCTTGGCATTCCTATTACACTATGTAACTAACTAATTCATCAAGATTAAAAAGTAGTAAATTAATTTCAATAGCATTAAATTTATCTTAATTTTATATGCAATTTCTAAAACTATTTTTAACCTCAGATAGAAATATTCTTAGTATATTTTTTCAAATAAGATTAATAGTTTCAATTCTTTCAATCTTTCTCCTCATTCATAGAATTAGTTTGTTTGTCCAAAAATGCATTTTACACAGATAAAGTTAAACTTCTAGAAATCCTAATATTCCATTTATTATTCATTGAACTGAAAAATTCATTGTTAAGATGTGTAAGAGAAGAATAGATGGAAGAGACATATAGATGGTTCTTACAAAAAAAACAAACAAACCAGACATCTAATTTATTCGTATAAAAAAAATACAAAAGAATAAAAGAAAAAGATAAAACTCTTCAAAATTTTGAGAAGTGAACCTTTATTTAAAAATTAAGGTTATGTTTGGATCAACCTTTTTATAAGTTATTCCACGAGAGTAAATATATAAAAATAAGAATTTTAAACAGCAAATAAAAAAAAAAACAATCACAATAATTCAATTCAAATCCTAAATGTTCGCAATCTAACATATTGGCCTCAACCCGAAATTGGCAATTTGCATCATTTTATATATCACAAATTTCAAATTTAAGTAATATAAAATTTTTAATATGCGTATATATTCATCTTTCATGCAACTTAAATAAAAATAAAAGGGATGGTTGTAAAATAAAAATAGAATAGTTGCACTAATTTCAAACAAAACAGTTTACTAAATATCCACCTAGCATTTTTATATTGAAATAAAAAAAAATTAAAATTATTTTTCACTTTATCTACAAAACTTTGATTTAGGTTGATTTTAAAAAGTTTTCATACTTGATGAATCCATTTATGGACTCATAATTGTTGGAAAATAATATTAGCACAAGAATAGGAAAATAATAGTTTATGTTTCCAAGATAAAATTCACCAAGTAGGAAATTAGGTTTGGAGTAAACTCCCCTTACCTGTATAAAACTTTAGATACACTAAACTTGAATTATAAAAGTTCAAAACAAATTTTCCTCCTTAATGAGACTAAATAACAAAGAGCTTAATTAAAATTTTAAGAATCAAAGCTACTTTGAATAATAATGAGAACGATCATAGTAGAATAAAATTTACCTTAATGTGGTGTTGACAAGGAATAGGAAGTAAGAAAAGAAGAAAACTGATTTTTGTTGTCCTTTCCTTTTGTTGTGTTGGTTGTAAGAAATAAATGAAAGTGAAGATTTGTATTTAGACACAAATCTTGACATATAAATGAAAAAAAAAAATAGTTCTACCTTAGCAATTTACTTGACCTAAAATCAATTAGAAAAAAAATAATGATAATAACAACCAATTCTAGATTAATCCACATCAATTATAATAAATTATCAATAAAATGGTTAAAAAATCCTTCTCTTGTTATTTTTGGGTGGTGATGGTACAAGTGAGTTTAACCCATTTGTTTCCATTGCTTACAATTGGATTCAAACAATGGATTTAGAATGGATTCATGATGCAAGTTTTATTGAAAAGCCAAAATTATGTATTTTAATTCAATAAATTTTTAAATGATTTAATTTTTTATTTTAGCATCTACTTATATGGAATTAGTAGTGTTTTATCGTGGTTCTTAATTTTCTAACATTTTAGATTAAAAATTTCTGTAATAACATTAGTGATGAACTAGATGAAACTTATAACAAATAATACTGACAAAATTTACTGTTAAATTTTAATTAATACAAAGATAATTTTAAAAATGGTCTACGCATAATAAAATATTTTTATTAATCATTTAAAATAATTTAAAAAAAACTATTTGATTATATATATGTAAAATATAAAATAATTTTTACCATAAAACAAACATCAACTACACAATAAACTTAGTTATTATGAATTAATAAAATAATTTACATCTAAATATGAGATCATATATAAAATTAATCTAATTAGTCGATCAAATACCTAATTATACATATTTTTAAAGACCTGGTTAGAGACTAAATCACAATTAAAAGTATTTAGAGTCTAAAATGATAAAATTAATTAATAACTTATTTGTAATTATTGTAAGAAATTTAGAGATCAATTTATAATTTAGAAGATTTTACGAAATTATATGAAATTATAAAAAAATATTTAAGAGTTATTAAATTAGGAAAAATTATATATAAATGAAAATTTCATATGAAAACTCACATATTTTTATATGAGTAAAAGATTTCATATATTGAAATAATTAATATACTTTTTATATTCCTATCATATGAGAAGTTTAATGAAAATTATGAATAATTAATTTTAGTGAAAATTATGAATAATTAATATGAGAGTAAAGCATGTGGATATCATTTTTTCAAAAGTATATCACATATGAGAAACAAGGTTTGAAGCAATACGAAGAAAATGTTTATTTGGTTATTCTATTGTTGTTATTAAATGGAACTTTTTTATCCCATTGTTATTATTAGATGGAATTTTTTTTATGAAGTTGTGGATATTGTCTATTTAATTTTCTTGATATATACTTTGGTATAATCAGATTCAAATGTATCCTTTCAATTAGGACGAAGAATGTCTTCATGATAGAAGGTGAGAATTATTATTATAAGGTCATATCTCTTTGACTTAAAAAATATTCAGACTACATATTAGCGTCTCACGAACAAGATATTCAAATATCTCATTAAAAATGCCATAAAAGTATATGTCAATAATATGGTAGTGGAGTCCAAGAAAGGTGAAGACCACTCCTTAACTTTCGAAAAAAGTTTTTAATAAAGTTCGAACACATGACATGCGTATTAATTCAGAGAAGTGTCGTTTTAGCGTTGGTGGTGGCAATTCCTCGGTTTCATAATTAGCCAAAGAGAGATTGAGGCCAACCAAGACCAGTACAAAGTCATACTGAGCCTGAAAAGTTTGAGCTCTTTGAAAAAAATATAACAATTCAATGGAAAGCTCGCAACACTCTCAAGAGTTTTCCCTAAGCTCAACGAAAAAGCCAAACCACTATTCAAAATGTTTAAAGGAGCACGAGCGTTCGAGTGGAGCAATACGTGCGAGGAGATGTTCAAGGATCTCAAGAAAGACATTGTCGCCTTACCCATATTGGTACGTCCTTCACCTCACTCCACTCTCTTCTTTTATTTGGTGGTGTCCAACTCGACGTTGAGCTCAATCCTCTTCCACAAGGACGGTAAGAAGTAACATTCCGTGTATTTCACAAGCTAAACTTTACAATCAGTTGAAGAACACTACCAAGTCATTGAGAAGCTGGTGCTCGGCCTTGTACTCTCGGGCTGAAGACTTCGACGTTACTTTTAAAGTTTTAATTGTTAGGTATTCAAGTGTGAGTCTAAGTTCCACATTGAGTAAAAATGAGAAAATTGAGCAACATATAAGAAAGAAAACATACAAACCCAATGTCTTAAGGTTTTGAGTTAAAGGTGGTGTCATTTTCTTGTGTGGGTCGAGCTCGTGTCTCATTCTTGTTTAATTTCTCTAGTGTTTCCTCCATCGATTTCTTAACAAGTGGTATCAGAGCTGATGGTTTATGGCGGTGACCGACTTAGACGAGTACAGTTTAATCCTTGTATTGAAAGTCCTCCTGACGGAAGTTTCAGGCAAGCGTGTCCCATTAAGTGTGTTGATGACGGTATAAGTAAGGGTTGTTTGTGAGTGAGGTACTCGTGTTTGAAAATGTTTTCGCTCAAGGGGGATTGTACCAATGTGGAATAGGGACTCTCACTTAAGGGAGAGACCAATGTGAAATAGGGACTCTCACTTGAGAGGGGAGATTGTTAGGTATTCAAGTGTGAGTCTAAGTCCTACATATAATAGAAATGAGAAAGTTAAGCAACATACCTTAAGGTTTTGAGTTGAAGGTGGTGTCATTCTCTTGTATGGGTCGTGCTCTTGTCTCATTCTTGTTTAATCTCCCCGCTGTTTCCCCCCTCGATTTTCCAGTATTAACATCGTTGTTCGTACTGGCTACCCAATCAAATAAGTGTTGCAGAAGCCCAAACTTGCTGGCAAGATGACAACTCAGGTAGTTGAACTATCCAAGTTCGGCCTTAAGTATGAGAGAGAGGACCCATGAAAGCCTAGTTCCTAGCTGACTTCTTGATCGAACTTCCACAACTACAAGAAAAACATGATTGATGGTCTCTCAATGTTGATGGGTCTTCTAATAAAAAAGGGGAGGAACAGGAGTGATCATCGAAGGCCCCGATGACTTGACTCTTTAAAAGCAATCTGCTTCGGCTTTGAAACTTCCAATAATCAAGTCAAGCACGAAGTTCTCATTGTTGGACTCTGACTTGCAATGGAAATAGGAGTCAAACAATTGAAGTGTCAAAGTGACTCTTAACTAGTCACAGGACAAATAAATGGCGAGTACCAAGAACTTAATTGAATACTTTGACAAGTTCAGCATTGTAAAGAAAGTTGACCAACATTGAACTCTAATATAGGATACTTTGGCCACTCCAAGTTGGGATCATGTTGACGTCCTATAAATAGGGATAGACAAAACTAGTTGGATGACTCTAAACATTAGTTATCTTACTCGATGACAACATGGTAGTAGGGGAAAATATGTTGTCAGTCATCATTTTATACCATGTACAATGGCGAGCTCTTCTTAGTGTGATTTCTCTACTCTACTACTCAAGGACCAGGCAAAATATGTCCTATTGTTGTTATTAAATGGAATTTTTTTATGAAGTTGTGGATATTATCTATTTAATTTTCTTGATGCATACTTTGGTTATAATCAAATTTAAATGTACCCTTTCGATTAGGATAAGAATGTCTTTATGATAGAATGTGAGAATTATTGTTATAAGGTCATATCTCTTTGACTTAAAAAATGTTCATACTATATATCAGCGTCTCAGGGATAAGGTATTCAAATACCTCATTGAAAATATCATAAAAGTATATGTCTATAACATGGTACTGGAGTCCAAGAAAGGTGAAGACCACTCCTTAACTTTCAAAAAAAGTTTTTTGATAAAGTTTGAACACATGACATGCACATTAATTCAGAGAAGTGTCGTTTTAGCATTGGTGGTCGCAATTCCTCAGTTTCATAATTAGCCAAAGAGGGATTGAGGTCAGCCAAGACAAGTATGAAGTCATACTGAGCATGACAAGTCTGAGCTCTTTGAAAAAAATATAACAGTTCAATGGAAAGCTCGCAACACTTTCAAGAGTTTTCCCTAAGCTCAACGAAAAAGCAAAACCACTATTCAAAATGTTGAAAGGAGCACAGACGTTCGAGTGGAGCAATACATGCGAGAAGATGTTCAAGAATCTCAAGAAAGACATCGTCGCCTTACCCTTATTGGTAAGTCTTCTACCTCACTCCACTCCTTTTATTTGATGGTGTCCAACTAGACGTTAAGCTTAGTCCTCTTCCACAAGGACGGTAAGAAGTAACATCCCGTGTATTTCACAAACCGAACTTTACAATCAATTGAAGAACGCTACCAAGTCATTGAGAAGCTGGTGCTCGGTCTTGTACTCTCGGGCCGAAGACTTTGACGTTACTTCTGAAATTTTAATTGTTAGGTATTCAAGTGTGAGTCTAAGTCCTACATTGGATAGAATTGAGAAAGTTGAGCAACATATAAGAAAGAAGACCCACAAATCCAATGCCTTAAGGATTTGAGTTGAAGGTGGTGTCATTCTCTTATGTGGGTCGAGCTCTTGTCTCATTCTTGTTTAATTTCTCTGGTGTTTCCTCCATCGATTTCTCAACAAGTGGTATAAGAATTGATGGTTTATTGCGGTCCCGTTAAGTGTGTTGATGACGGTATAAGTAAGGGTCGTTTATGAGTGAGGTACTCGTATTTGAAAATATTTTTACTCAAGGGGGAGTGTACCAATGTGAAATAGGGACTCTCACTGAAGGGAGAGACCAATATGAAATAGGGACTCTCACTTGAGAGGGGAGATTGTTAGGTATTCAAGTGTAAGTTTAAGTCCCACATTGAGTAGAAATGAGAAAGTTGAGCAACATTCTTAAGGTTTTGAGTTGAAGGTGGTGTCATTCTCTTATATGGGTCGGACTCTTGTCTCATTCTTGTTTAATCTCCCCGGTGTTTCCCCCTTCAATTTTCCAGTATTAACATCATTGTTCGTACTGGCTACCCAATCAAACAAGTGTTGCAAAAGCCCAAACTTGTTGGCAAGATGACAACTTGGGTAGTTGAACTATCCAAGTTCGGCCTCAAGTATGAGAGTAGAGGACCATGAAAGCCTAATTCCTAACCGACTTCTTAATCGAACTCCCACAACTACAAGAAAAACATGATTGGTGGTCCCTCAATGTTGATGGGTCTTCTAATAAAAAAAATGAGAGGAACATAAGTGATCCTCGAAGGCCCCGATGACTTGACTCTCGAACAAGTAATCTGCTTCGGCTTTGAAACTTCCAATAATCAAGTCAAGCACGAAGTTCTCATTATCGGACTCTGACTTGCAATAGAAATATGAGTAAAACAATTGAAGTGTCAAAGTGACTCTTAACTAGTCACATGACAAATAAATGGCGAGTATCAAGAATTTAATTGAATACTTTGACAAGTTCAGCATTACAAAGAAAGTTGATCAACATTGAACTCTAATATAGGATACTTTGGCCACTCCAAGTTGGGATCATGTTGACGTCCTACAAATAGGGATAGGCAAAACTAGTTGGATAACTCCAATCATTAGTTATCTGACTAAAGATGTCCTATTCGATGACAACACGGTAGTAGGGGAAAATATGTTGCCAGTCATCATTCTATACCATGTACAATGGCGAGCTCTTCTTAGTGTGATTTCTCTAATCTACTACTCAAGGACCAGGCAAAATATGTCTGGGTCGAATTGAATCGCGGAATATGTAGATTGCACTTAGGAGCACGGTGTATGACAACGAGAGTCTTGAGGGCAGTATACTACCAGTGCACTCTTCACCAAGACGCGCGCTCATTCATTGAAAGATGTCTGAAATGTCAAAGGTTTGGCCCTCTTCACACTCTTCCTCCTGAGGAGATGCATCATCACCTTATGACCATTCACGACATGGGGAATGAATATTACTCAGACCATTTCCATTGACAAAAGGACAAGTGAAGTTTCTCATTATCGCCATTGACTATTTCACCAAATGGATGAAAGTTGAACCTCTAGTAACCATTACAACTTAGCAAGTTTAGAAGTTTTGTTAAAAGAATGTCACATACAGACACAACTTGCCTCAATATATTGTAACTAACAATGATCTTCAATTTATTGATAAAGGTTTTGAGAAATTCTTACAACAACTCAATTTCAAGCACTAAATTTCTTTAATGAACACCACCACACAAATGGTCAAGTAGAAACTGTCAATAAAATTATCCTGAATGAGCTCAAAAAGAAGCTCGACCAAGCCAAGAAGCTTTAGGCCGAAGAAATCCTTAAAATCCATTGGAGATATTAGTGTAGTTTTTAATATTCACCAAAAAAACACGATTTCATCGGACACCATGATACTTGTAGAGCTTATAAAAACCTTTTGATGAAGAAGAACTTTAATGAAGTTAACAATAATAACAACCTAAGAATTAATCTTAACCTTGTTCAGAAAATCTAAAAAAAGAACTCGAATAAAAAAGAAACAATAAAATTAAAAGAAATTCAACGATACAATACACTCGTCTAAAATTGTATCTTTCAATAAGAAAAACCTAACCAAAAATAAACAAATCTCGAAAAGACAAAAATTCAAATCCCTATATACCAAAGTCATCTCAATAAAAAATATCTCAATAGAAAATAAATAGTACACACATTAATTCAATATATAAAATTAAAAAAATAACACACACGTAGATTTAAGCAAATTACATTAAAAATATTTTAATATGTTATGATCCACCAAATTGCACAACCATATCAATTAAAAGAAAAATAAAAAAAAAATAAAAAGGACTAAAACTAAATTTTTGTAAAAGTAAAATAACCGAAAAGACACTTTTTAAAAAACTTGTTTTATCTAAAGCACTTTTTACATGTCATAGATTTACCATATTCCATATCAAACTAGTAGCAAACAAATAATGAGCATCGTGAAGAGTTTGAGGAACATGTAGGAGTTTTCAGGAGTGCACATCAAAGCACATTGAGCACGTTGTTAATTAAATCCATCAACATCTACGCTGCGTTGACTCTCTCACTGTCGCTCTCCATTGCCATTCTCCCTCACAACCCCAAAACGATGCCCCCTTCTTCTTCTTCCTCTTCTTCTTCTTCTTCTTCCCTTCCAACCGTTTCCAATCTCCGTCTTCGCGCCCTAACAATTTGGGCCTCCAAGAATTACGCAATCGCCGCTTTCGTCTTCCTTTTCCTCTTCTCCCTCACTCTCTTCTCCCACTTGGATTCTCGTTCCCGTTCCCGCTCCCGTTACCCCTCCCATCCACCCTCCTCCCTCGTTCCGTTAACGCTCCTCCGTAACGCCAACCGAACGGGCGCGCGTACGTCCCTAACGCCCCCACGCGCCTTCCTTTTTCGCCTTAACTGAATCCCCAATTTCCATCTGTGTGTGCAGTTTGCTTGGACGGGAGCGCCCCCGGTTACCACTTCCAAAGCGGGTCAGGATCCGGATCTCGCAATTGGTTGCTCCACATTGAGGTTTCTCTTTTTTGCTTTTCTCAAATTCTGTTTCTTTTCTAGAATACAGAAAAACTGTGCAAGAGAAATTTGTGTGTATGGGAAACAGTTCTTGAACTGAAAAATATGAAGGTAAAATAAAACAATTTTTTTAAATTAAAAATTAATTTATGCGTTTAAGTTAAAAAAATAAGAATTTAGAAAGAAAAAAACTATACAAGTATTTGTTACTGTGGGCTTTTTTTTTTTTTCTTCTACAGAAAATTGAACAGTTTCAGACTTATTTTGTCCGGACTATCATAGCCTTAGACAATGTTCGTGTGATACTTAATCTACCTTTATTGACACTTTGTTAAATAGAGAAATGTTCACAAAACACTCCAGCATAAAAATGTAATATAGTTTGGGACTACTATAACTGGACAATCTCTACATGAAGTATAATTGAATTTTATTAGCTCTTTATTCGTAACTGAAAACTTAGAAATCTGTCACATAGAAGTGATGATTTTTAACCATGTAATAATTCATTTTAAGTGCGCTGTTTAGTATTTGTTTAATCTGTTGAAAATCCCGAAATAATAAGGGTTTCCTTCATTTCTTGTTTAAGAAGTCTTGTTCGTGATTTTATAGTTTCTAATGACTTTTAACTGATAATATGAAGCGTGTCAGAAAGGGTGTGTTACTAGCACTTCTCTCGAAAGTACTATTACCTGGTTTCAATTGTGTGCTCAGGGAGGAGGGTGGTGCAATTCAATAGCCTCATGTACTCAACGAAAATTCACTCATTTGGGGTCTTCCAATTATATGGAAGAAGTTATTCCTTTTTCAGGAATATTGAGCTCTGACCCCTCTCAAAACCCAGGTTGATATCTGTAACTCTAACAAGCTTATATAGTTTTTTTTTAACTTTTAAATTCCACAGGCTGCATCTGTCTAGAATTTCCAGCAATATAAACGCTTTGTGAACTTGCAATTTAAACCCTTGGCTTATGTACTGTCAAAGTAACACTTAACTGCTTCTATCACACGTTGATACTTGTCAGCAATATCTTGCTATCTTTCTCTCTTTCTTTACCCTAATTCTGTAGGATTTTACAATTTGTTGAGGAGCTTAACTTCAATCCATCGATGTATGACATTTTCCTATTATCATCCAATTATTGATGCTACATTCTCATGATTGAATGATATAGTGACAAATTTCTAGAGACTCAGTAAGACATCACTGTTCTAGTTTGTGCATTTTGGTATTCTGGGTTCTGTTCATTATGTCATTAGGCAGATTGTGGAATAGGTGTCTACTGTTCTAATATTCATGATCGATTGTATTGGTGATTTTCTCCCTCAAATTTGAACAAGTACTATCCAGCTCACTCTTGGATATGCATACGTGGCTGTTGTGTAGATTTCACTGCTTGAAAGTGTAGAAAGTGTGTTTGTATGTTGGTAAAATAGATAGATAGATAGACTATCTGATATATTGAGTAAGTGATGTTACTTCATATTGAATAAGTGATGTGTCAAACTTATTCAGATTTCTTTAACTGGAACAAGGTGAAGATACGCTATTGTGATGGTGCATCTTTTGCTGGTCAACCGAAGAGCGAGGTTAGGATTGATTTTACATTTGATACCAACCTTTATATATTTGGGTTTATTTATGTTGATGTATTTTATAAACATATTTTATACAGCAGAGAGGAAGTGAGTTGTTGTTCAGAGGCCAGGTCATATGGGAAGCTATTATCGATGAACTCTTATCAGTTGGCCTATCCAAAGCAAAGCAGGTTATACTTTTATAACAACAACAATCCAATATATCTTTTAAAATTTTCTGAGCTTGTTTCAAACAAATAGGCTTATCAAAATGGATATAATACCTGGTTGTCAGTCTTCTACTCAATTTTATCACATTCACTGTAAGCATTAAATGAATGGACCAATGTGGTCGATATTCTGTATGTTCTGCACTTATTATCCTCATGTTATGCAATTGTTTCATAGAACAGGATCAGAAATAGATGAAGGAATATAGAAAAATAATGAAGATTTTATTGATTGATTCTGTTCTCTAGATCTTGGTCAGAGAGATCACAAGTTTGAGATAGAAGAGTGTCAACGTTCAGAATGAACTCAACACCCTTCTCACTGCTCTCAATAATCTTCCAGAAAGATGATTTTTCTCCTCCCTATCTCTTATGTCTTCTCAACTAACTGGCAGTAATTGACAGCACGACTAATCATTTCTACGTCCTAACTGCCATTGCTGTTATGATTGCTGCAGCACAATAGCAGCATTGACTAAACTACCTTAATTCCCTGCACTCTAATAGAACTGGATCAGATCCTACCCAGACCTTTTAGAGGTCTGGACTCTCCACCAAGCAATTTTCCCAAATAATTCTGACATCTGCATTTGGAGCTTCCCTGCCTTTTATGACAACCTTTAGCATAGTTAGTTAACTAACCACCGTAATTATTACCTAGTTGGCTATCTAACTGTAACATTCTGTCACAACTTAGAAGGAAAACTGCTTTTTAGGCATTTCCATTTGGCCTACCCTATTCCTTCTTCTATAAATCTCTTTAATTGGTGACAATCACACTCCTTTGTATTCTTTCTAGTATACGTCCTTTTAATTGGGGGTATGCAATCATAATTGTAAAAGATATATGATTTGATTTTAGTAATTAGGGACATATGATAATTAAATATTTTCTCCATTAATAGCCATTATTAGGTTTCCTCCAATATTATGCTTTGAATGATCATAAATAAAGAATTTACATCTGTGATTAAACACACAATTCACAAAAAGAGAGAAACTCCTAACGGTATCATAGATCTAGGTTTTCCTTTTCCCTATATTTTTCCCTCTCCTTTTTCTTCACAATGTGATATTCACATGATATTGTCCTATACATGATGTTGTTCTTGAATGGGATTGAAGTAGTGGATGGATGATTGGTGTAGGACATGAGTCCTGAGGATTATTTCGTCTTATCTCTCTCTTGGCATGTGTCTCTTCTGCCTCTCCAACTGTTGTACACCAACAATGCCTTGAACACTCGAGTCTGAAAAAATTGTGTCTACTTGTTACTAGTTTTTCTACCATGAAGTCCTTTCAGTGTGACTTACGTCAACTAGGTAAACATACTTGTACCTGTTATGGTCCTCGTGTCAGTAAGCATGTTGCATCATCATTTGCTCTAGTTGACTTTGATATTTGGGGCTCTGGTTGCATCTGTTCCTCATGAGGATATTTTTATTTTGCCACTTTAATAGACAATTTCTTGTTCTTGGGTTTTCCAAAGAAGAATCATCATTATGAAGTTTTCTGTATTTTTCAAAAGTTTTTGGTTGAAATTGAAACTTAGTTTGGCTACAAAGTTAAAATTCTATGAACTGATAATGCAAGAGAGTATTTGTCTTCCCAATTTCAGTCTTTTCTAAACTCACAAGAAATTCTTCATCAAACATCATGTGCCCACACACCACACTACAAAATGGTGTCATTGAGTGCAAAAACTGCCACTTGGTGGAAACAACTCACACTCGTCTTCTCTTTAATGTTCCTTTATGCTTCTGGGGGATGTTCTTTTTATTGCATGTCATCTAATTACGCACATACCTTTGTCCATTCTCACCAATCAAATTCAATATTCCATCTTGAACCCTAAAAACGAACTTCATTTTGTCTCTCTCTATATCTTTAGGAGCACATATTTTGTTCATGATCTCACTCTAGGTATTTCTCTTCCAAATTCGTAAAATTATTTTTCTCAGTTGCTCTCAACTTTAGAAAGGTTGTGATGTTTCTCTCAACTCTAAGGTTGTGATATTTCTCTCCTCAACTACAACTGTATCTAGTCTCTACTGATGTTACATTCTTTAAAACTACTTCTTTCTTTTCTTCCAGCGTTGAAGATGTCTCTTAAGGTTCCACTTGTTGTCCCAACACTTGTAGTAGTTCCCATTCCACCTCCACATCTCACATATCACCGACGGACATGGACACCATCAAAAGTGGCACTTTATGATCCTCTCATCATCTCTTGTTCCAATTTCTCTTCCATCAACGTCACCTATAGTTGAACCTCCGATTGCAATTCGTAAAGATATCTGTTTCACTCATAATACTAACCATTTATGTGCCTTTTGCTCACCATTGTGATTGTTTATTTCCTTCCTATTTTTCTTTTATCTCTTCTTTGGACTCTGTCTGTTCCTAATTTTACGAATGAAGCCATGACTGACCACATTTGGCAACAAGCAATGTTTACAAAGATGGACTACTTTGGATGCTAGCAACACATAGAGCTCATTCCCTTGCCTCCCAGGTGTTGGTTCGAAGCTTGCATCTAATAGTACACTTGATCATTGCAAAGCTCGTTTGGTGAGTTGCAAGAAGTGTACATGGACCAGCCACTTGGTTTTATAGTCTCTGGCAACTCACATCTTGTCTTTAGGCTTTGCTGCACACTCTGTGGCTTGAAGAAATCTCCCCATGCTTGGTTCAACCATTTCAACTTGGTTTTGCTTGAGTTCGGTATGACTTGTTCTAAAGTTGATCGCTTAATTTTATTCACACCATTCTCCGTCTGCCATGTGCATTTATCTTGTGGAATATGTTGATGACATTGTCATCACTGGCAATGGCATTCTTTGACTCAAGTCTCACTTTCACTTTCAGTTTCAAACCAAGGACTTTGGTCCACTTAGGTATTTTCTTGGCATTTTCATTTCCTAGTGGAAGTATGCTTCGGACATTTTTACCAAGACAGGTATAATTAATTGTTACCCCAACGTTAGTGCTATGGATCCTAATTTAAAGCTTCTTCCAAATCAGGGGAATGATTGAAAGACCTTGAAAGATATCGTCAACTAGTAAGCAGACTTAATTACCTCACTGTCACTAGACCAAACATCACATGTGCAGTTAAAGTGTGGTTAGCCAATTCCTAAAGGCCCTATGTGATAGTCATTGGGATGTTGTCAAACACATCCTTCAATACATTTAGAATGCACAAGTTGCAATTTAATACATGAAGATAAAGGTAATTCCAAATTTTTTTGTTATTCCTTCTGATGCTGATTGGGTAGGATTATTATCACATAGGAAGTCCACTACTGGATATTATCTTCTCATTGGTGGGGACTTAATTTCTTAGAGGAGCAAGAAGCATAAAATAGTTGCTAAGTTCAATGCTTATGTTGAGTACTAGGCTATGGAGCAACTATATTGAACACATGATACTCATGATACAGATGATACTTCTCCATCAGTTAAAATTTGGAGATACACATGATACTCAACTAATATTGAACAATGAAGCTGCCATTAACATTACATCAAACCAAGTCTTTCAAGAGTTGACTAAACACCTAAAAAATGATTCTCATTTTGTGGGAGAGAAGATGCTCTTTGGAGATATCATTATTGACTTTGTCAACTCTGGTGACCAACAAGCAGAGATGCTCACAAAATTCCCAAAGAGTTCTCATATTGACTACATTTGTAACAGGCACTACTGACTACATTTGTAACAGGCACTACGCATATGACATAAATGCTCTAGCTTAAGGGGGAGTGTAAACGATATTATTTGATCTTAGTAATTAGGGAAATATGTATAGGTGATTATTAGGGATATTCTCCATTATTAGCCATTTTTAGGTTTCCCTATATTATACTTTGAATGATTATAAATAAAAAGTTTACATGTGTGATTAAACACACAATTCATAACAATGAAAAAACTCTTTAATGATCTTTCTGTTAGTTTATATTGAAGAACTTCTTTTTATTCTAATTATTGTTTGAGCTGGTTAACATAAGAAAGTGGTTGCCCTTTATTGTGAATGAACTTCAGTAATAAGCAAAAATATTTTCCATTTTTCTCTTAAATGAACTTGAGCAAATAGAATGGATGGTAACTTGGTAGATTAAAGCTTTGCTTTTCAATTTGAACAGTGCAGTTTCAAGTGTGAAAGGAATTACTATGTTAGTTCTTGTCTTTTGACATGAATTTAATTCTAAATACGCAGTGTTATCTCACTCCAGACTCCAGATTATATGCTTTTGATATATTGCACTGTTTATGAATTATGATTCATTAGCCTTGATTTAAACTTGTTAGCATTAAATGATAGATAAGACTACTTCTGTAGGCGTTGCTCTCAGGATGTTCTGCTGGAGGGTTAGCAGCTCTTATACATTGTGACAATTTCCGACAAGTACTTCCAGAAGAAGCAACTGTTAAGTGCCTTTCTGATGCAGGCTTCTTCCTAGATGAGTAGGTTTCTCTCAACATATACCCTTTTGTGCCATGACAATCTCTAGTAAATGTAAACTGAAAGTTGCCAAACCTTTTTATTTTATCACACTATGGACGATCCCTGGATGACACTTCTTGACCAAAAAAAAGTTGTGAATAGTAATGGACCAGAGTTTCATTAACTGCTATTGGGATTTGAAAAACCGTGCTACTGATACATTGAGTTCTAATTACCTGTACATGGCATGCTCACCATCTCTCATGTTATGTGTTACTAAGTAAAATAATTAGTATAATCTTTATTACATAAATTTCAGGAAGGATATTAGTGGAAACCGTACAATGAGATCTTTCTATCATGACGTTGCCCAGCTTCAGGTGTGGTTGCTTACATAACAATATTTCGTTTAAGAACTATGATTATACTTATCTGTTAAGTATATTAGTATAAATAAAAAAAAGTACTTTGTGATTTTTTCTCTTAATTATATAATAATCGCATATCATGTTGTCAGGGTCTTGCAAAAAGTTTGCACAAAGATTGCATTGCTAAAATGGAACCATATAAGGCAGGTTTTTATTTTCTTATTATACTTTGTTGCCTCAGCCTTTGGTGTAATCTGTAACTGTAAAATTTGATTAGTTGGTCATATATTTCAACTAAAGAACAACCAACTGTATATTTGTAATGCAGTGTCTCTTTCCACAAGAAATTGTTAAAAACATAAAGACTCCACTGTTCCTTGTTCATCCAGCTTATGATTTCTGGCAGGTAAGCTCCCTTAGCGTGCATGTCTCATTGTTAACATTTTTTAAAAAAAATTCTCAGACAATTGATACAAATTAAAGTGTATTTAGATACGCAATATTTTGGTACCTCAAGGATCAGATCCCCTTGGTCACTGGCAAAGCTGCAGACTGAACATTCGCAATTGTAATGCTAACATGATTGATAGACTTGATAGTAAGTAAACACTACCACTACTATATAGTTTATGGATATTTTGTTGAAGCCTTGGTTTATTCATTTCTGTAAGCCTTCAATTGGATTAGATTTTGAATAGCACAGATGTTGTTTACTGATAATCTAACCTTGGAACCCATATTAGTAGCCACACCGAGGAATGGTTAACTTGGGAAATCATGATTGTCAGGTTACCGTGGCTCTTTGCTGAAGACTCTGAATGAATTCCAACAACGAAAGGATATTGGAATGTTTATAAATTCCTGCTTTATCCATTGCCAGACTGAGATGGAAGCAACGTGGCATTCACCCAACTCTCCTAAAATAAATGATAAGGTACTCATAGTTTTGGAACCTCATATGCTGTGTAAATAATGAATTTTATAAATACTCAAGACATGGAATTCACCCAACTAATGATAAGGTAGCCCTTGTTTTGTTACCTCACTTAAGTTGTGTATATAACTCAGGACACGGCATTCACCTGATTCCTTCGTAGTGATTGCTTAATGATTGTAATTTGAAAATAATAGTTTTATCTTGGATTTTAACAACGTTTTCTTTCTTTGAAATTTGATAACAAGATTGTTTATATGATCGGTGTTTGATGTGATTTATACCTTTTAAGAGTATGTTAGGGAGTGAGGTTTTGGAGGAAAAGGGAAAGAAGGGTAAATGCTATTCTCCAAGTAGATAACTATTTTAAGATACAAGAGCAGCCTTATCTCACTAGGAGAAGGTAGCTATGTCATTGGCCTTGGCCAAAAACTAAATTCCTAGGAATATAATTTGCCACGTGATCCCTTTTAATAATTTCCTCTTGTGTATTATTGGTTTCCTACTACTGCTTTTCACAAGTTTAAAAACTATTTGATCTAATTCTCTCATGGATGCCTCCATTGGTCTTCTTTATGTATGTCCAAATCACTTGAACTGTTTTTTTTGTCATCGTCTCCATAGGGTATAGAATCAATATCTATTTGGATACAATAATTTTGTATTGCGCACTTTCATATGCGGCAATGCGTCCAGTTTAACAATCTGATTTTTGCTTCTTTTTTATGTTTTCCCTTAAGTCATTGCGATCTTATCAAATTTTGGCAGGGGCGGGTCTTGCGTGGTTTGGGTTGGAATCATGGTTCCATGATAGATTAGGTTGGGGTTGTAGTGCAGCAGGTGGGTTCAGTTGGACAGGTGGAGGTAGGTGATAAGGTGTGCTTCGGTTGTAGGGGTTAGAGGGTAAGGATCACATGACAGCTGAATGTATGGGACACAATATGTAGGTAATTTCAGTTGAACCTGTAGTGGGTTCTTCGTTGAGGGATCCTTCTTTGATAAGTTACAGAGTCAAACTCCCTTTTTTCTTAATCAACTCCAAAGACTTTTTAGGGTTAACACTCTTGCGAGGACTGTGGGTAATTTTTCTACTCAAGCTTGGTTCTACCATTTTTCCCATGATGATGATGTCCAAGAAATTCGACAACATAATTTTGATCATTCAGTCGGTGAAAGGGGAGTAGAGGGTCTCCATGAACATTGCTAGCATTTTTTTTCACACAGGGGAGACTTTTCCTGGGATGAACATTTCTCCATCCTTTTATCATATTCTGTAATTTAACCTATCAAGGACCATGTCAATATTGTACTTATATAGTTTCAAGAAGTCATCTGCTAGATCTTTGGACTAGCTTCTTTATCCACATCTAAAATGTGAAGATCCTTTTTCATCAGTCAATACTAGATTCGGGTGTTGATGCAGTGAATATAGTCATTTAACACTATACTTGAGACAAACAATGCAATACTTCTAGATAATGGCTTAGCAGTTAGCATTAACACATATAATCTGTTGTGATTAATCCGTATTAGGGATTTGACAACTTTTATGTTAATTATCTTCAGAGTCTAATAAATTCTTCCTCTTTTGCCTAGGCCTGGGATCAGTCACGGGACCATAGGCAAAGTAACATAATGTTTTAAAATAAAAAGTGAAGTAGTAAAATAACGAAAACTTAATTTCACATTTTTTTGTTTATTTTTATAAGCATTATGTGGTTATTTTATCTAAAATTGAAAGACGTGTCCTCTTTCCCTCTGAAATCACACTTCTGTACATTAAGAAAAACTCCAGCAAACTACGTCCTTGTATGGTTTTACTTTACATTGTACTTTGTCATACTGTTCCTTTTGCTACTCTTCACTGTTGTTGCGCCCTGGAGCAGACAATTGCTGAATCTGTTGGTGATTGGTACTTTTATCGAGAAGCTGTAAAGCGTATTGACTGCTCTTCTTTTCCGTGCAATCCCACTTGCCACAATATGGATTTCACTTGAATACAAAACAAAACATGGGCTCCATTTTTAACTCCACATTTATCTCGGATCTTCGTTGCTTGAAGTTCATGAAGAAAGATACTCCCATTATGCTCATTGCTTGAATTTTGCTTCAATTTGATTGCTTGAGAGTGTGCTGGGAGTTAATCTTATACGTGTTATGGCATGCAGCATGAAGTTTCCCCTTGACCAAGTAATTCCTCTCCTTCGTTGTTATATAACCATTGTATCATTTTTTTGTCAGTATTTTTTTGAGTTTGTAAATTTTTTTATTGGTTTCCTAATGCAGCACACTAGATTTTTGTGAATTAAAATAATGATGCACGATTATTATTATTACTATATTATCATCTGTAATGTACTTGTTGGATCACATTTTCTGGAATACCTTAATTCTAACGAGAGTGTTTTAGTTAGATGTCTTTTCTCCTCAGATTGCCACTTTCATTAACAATGATGTAATGACTCTTCCTGTTTTTGGGGCAATAAAACTAAATTCTTTTTTAAAAAAAAAAAAACTTACTGTTTTGAATGGGATAGCTCCGCAGGACATATATATTCAGTAAGGATTGATAAAATTGCTGGCAATCTGATGGATTAGTGAAGTTTGAGAATTCGGTAGAGGTCATTGTACATTGTTGCAGAACCCATGTTTTTTTATTCGGTTAAAAACCAGTACGAATTTATGGGCTCTGTACTTGATGCACCAGTGAAGAAAATAAAAATCTATAGTCACTCTCGTGTTATTGCTTATTTAAATATTTTATTTGAATTTTTTTTGCCGTTAATAAAAGTAACAATTTAAATAACTATAAAATTTAAATAAGAGTGGTAAAAGAAATCTGGGAGATAAGAGATTCCCGAAAACATCCTCAACGAGCCAGCACACGACTATGCTCGCAAAGAAGTGGCATATTTTTGCACTCTATTTTGTTCAAGAATAATTCTTATGCTCTGATTACTTGAGCAGAAGTAGAGAAGACATCCATAACATGTTAAATTCCAAAATTACCCATGCGAGAAAGACTTTATTACCCTTAGCGAAAATGATGTATAGGTGGGTGAGGATGAAAATGGGGGTGCATGATTGGAGTTGTGCTGCTGCGGTTGTACTGTGTATTGTGGCGTTGGTAGTGCCAGAGGTGATTGCCTGTGGGTAGTGGGTCGTGGTGGTTGGTGGTGATGTTTTTATGGTGGTGAGAAGGTGTTGGGTTGTTCACAAGGAAGTTGTTCGCGGGAGGTAAGTGAGGTGGGGTGAGTCGGATTTTATATTTTTGATTTTATAATTTAAGAAATTATCATATTGTAAAATTTGAAATGTGAGATATTTTTTCGGATTAGCTTATTTTGCGAAATAGGAAAATTTATTTTGGAATAGTGTTATTGATATTTTATGAATTTAATTTACCAGCTCTTATCATGAAATTAGAGTTCTACTATTTAATAAGGAAGTTGATTATACTCATAAGTTGTTAAAAGATCCTAAATTGCAATGGAGCAATGGAGCAAGTATAGTTGTTTTATTATGTTAGATGTATGGACTCATCAGAAGCAATGATATTTGATTAATTTTTCGGTGAATTCTCTTGCAGGGACAATGTTTGTCAAGTCCATTAATCGTTCTAAATTTGTGAAGACATGAAAAAAATTGTTTAAGATGCTTGATAGCATTGTAGAGAAGAGAATGTTGTCCAAGTTATCACATATAATGGAAGCAGTTATGTGTTGGCCGGTTTGGAAGAGAAAATACCGAATTTTATTAGACTCTTTGTGCTGCCCATTGTATAGATTTTATGCTTGAAGACATTGGAAAGCTTTCTTTAATAAAGAAGACAATTCAAAGAGGATTTAATCTTGTTGACTTTATATATAGTCATTCTAGTTCCTTGAGTTTGTTGCGACAATTTACAAATAAGAGGGAATTGGTAAGACATGTAGTTACAAGGTTCGCTATCTCTTATTTATCATTATAAAGGTTGCACTAAGAGATGAGAAATTTGAGAAAGATGTTCACTTCAGATGAATGTAGCAATAACAAATTGTCTAAAGAAGCTAAGGAGAAGGAAGCTACAAAAATTGTTCTTATGCTTTCATTTCACAATCATGTCGTATTTACTCTCAAAGTTATGTCTCCTCTTGTTTATGTACTTCGTTTGGTGGATAGGGAAAGAAAAACAATTATAAGCTATATATATGAAGCAATGGAGAAAGTCAGGAAAACAGTAATGACGTCATTCAATAACAATGAAAGTAAATACAAGGATATATTTACAATCATTGATAATAGAAGGACATAACTTCATCACCCCTTACATACTACAAGTCACTTTTTGAACCCAAAGTTCTATTATTTCAACCCGAAATTGGAATATGATTTGGAAGTTACAAATGGATTTTATGCTTGCATGGTGTCAACTAAAGATGTGTAAGAAAATTTTTTAACTGAGTTGCCTCTATATAAAAGTGGAACTGGACTGGTTGGTGATAACTTTGCCAAAGAATCAAGGAAGACCACAACCCAAGGTGAGACACTTAAAACACTTTCTAAATTGCATTAGGATATAACTTATATCATATAATGGTTACTTTCTTTACATGTTGTATAATTCAATGGTGTAAGAACTATGGGCACATAACCCCCAACTTACAAAAGTTAGCAATCAAGATTCTAAGTTTGACATGTAGTTTATATGGATGTGAGCGCAATTGAAATGTATTTGAGTAAGTAATAATCATTGTTCATAACATGACTCGTTTGATTATTATTTTTTTTCATAGAATCTAGAAAGAAGTTAATTCACATTTTGCTTTTTCACAATGCAAATTCATTAAAAAAAAGAATAGGTTGGAATACAAATGCTTGCATGATTTGATTTACATAGAGTATAACAACCAACTTGCTCAATAGATACAATATTAGTGATGAAATGTACTAAATGAGATTGATGAGTGACTAATGGGGCAAGTAGATAATGATAATGAAGAGGCGAAAAATGAATTGATTTTTTATCATGACCTCACTCTGAATTGGGCAATCGTTTATGAAACTTTAGGTCTTGGAGATCCAATAACTTATATAAGGAGTTAAGCAACTGGTAAAAGAAAGCAACCATCAAGTGGTGGTATTGTTATTGGATCTTCCCATGCTTCTAAAAAAGGTCTAGGTGCAATGTCAACCTCAACAAAGAAGGGCAAAGAGAATATTCAAATTGGGGTTGAGAATGAATTGCATGATAACTCTGATTCTGAGTTTGAAAAAATAATTAACTCTGACAAGAATTTCTCTGAAGGAGAAGAGGAGAAGGGATATGTCTCATTAGATAATATGGAAGAGAATTATGTTGAGAATGAATAAGAGTCAAATAGTTAAAAATTTAAGACATTTGCATTATGTTTTGTTCTTGTTTTATATTTTAAACATAATAACTTCCATTATTTTTGCAATACAATTATATTTCTATATTTTTTAAATATTTACATGTATATATTGTATTTTTTACCACAATGCTTCCGCCATAACCCGTTTTGGTTTTTGTTATAAAATTATAAAGATTTTTTAATTTTTTGATATTTTTTCGTTATCCGATATTTATAACACTGCATAATAGCTAATAGATATAATGTTGTTTTAGTGTGCTTATTGGTAAAGCAAAATATTATGATATTTTCATTGGAACCAAACCTCCCATTGATGCTAGTGTACACTAAATAATATGTATAGGTCTCACACATTGTCTTGGTACGTCTTTTATGTATTATAACAACTTCATTTAGTTTATCTATTTCATGTATTATAATTTTTCAAACAATTGTAGATAAAATTGTGGGATGGATATCCATTACCAACAGTTGACATTGTGTGGTCAACATATTGTTACCTAGAGATAAATTATGATCATCATATTATATGAATAGAATGTAAACATTTTCACAACTTCAGAGTTAATCCAACATATATTAATCTTGCGGACGATTAATGTATGTCTACTTTGATAGTAAACATTGTGTATGTAAATTGTTTATGAAGTATGTTTATTATTATGTCACGTGTTTTTTTATCAATTATTCCAATAATTTAATCAACCACAACATGTAATGCTCATCAATTATTCCTAACATTTAACCAACCACAACATGCAATATGATAAAAGAAGTTAGCATATATTAAAAAAACTAATCATTCATAATTTAATATATATTAACATAAAATGTTCGTCAATACATCATATGCCTAAGAACTACATGCTAGAGCTCTATCACGAATAAAATGGGACAATCTAATATAAATAACTTCAATTATTCCCAACATTTAACCAACCACAACATGCAATATAATAAAAGAAGTTAACATATATTAAAAAAACTAGTCATTCATAGTTTAATATATATTAACATAAAATGTTCGTTAATACATCATATGCTTAAGAGCTACATGCTAAAGCTCTGTCACGAATAAAATGGGACAATCTAATATAAATAACTTCAATTATTCCCAACATTTAACCAACCACAACATGCAATATGATAAAAGAAGTTAACATATACTAAAAAAACTAGTCATTCATAGTTTAATATATATTAACATAAAATGTTAGTCAATACATCATATGCCTAAGAACTACATGTTAAAGCTCTGTCACGAATAAAATGGGACAATCTAATATAAATGACTTTTTCATCAATAATGTCATGTGTGTCCTCAAAGGTAAGAATATGTTCAGTAACATGCTCACAATCAATCATACCTTTGCAAAATATATTTACAATATGCCTGAAAATTCCATACACACATATGAAATATTAACACAACATTATTTCAAATTATTTATAATAACTAATTTCATAAAATCATAGCTTAAACTATTGTAATGGGGTGATGGAGCTCCATCATTAGGATTACGACCCCAACGATAAGGAAGTACATTTTGTACCTCTTTCTCAACACATGAACAATGTACAAGTGTGAAACATGTCTATACCATAAAATGTAGTTAGCTTAACAAGAAGATGTTTTAGACACACAAGTCATCTCTGTAATTCACGTGATCATCAAAATGTAACTATTGATATTAATAGTGACAAAGACTCTCTATCATGATGAATAGAAAATGTAAAAATAATTTACTCAAACCCAAACTACTACAAAACAGATTCTAATATACATCTTTACATCAATATACAAAACTATAAATTACTAATATGAAACTATTATAGATTTAAACTTAGATTTGTAAAGATCTTATAATTAATCTCGTCACTTTTTCTTCAGTCATATAGCAAATAATCTTTTTATTATTAGTTATGTGATACAAAACAATAATTAGCTTTCAACTAATAACTAGAACTAAATATGTTGTTTTAGTTTTAAAGGATTCTAAAATAAAAAAGTTGTTAAGGGCTTTTTTCTAACTACGACATCACCTTAATTAACATTAATGAGAAAGAGACATGGAATATGATGAATAAAGAATTAACAAAAAATGTTTTGGTGGAAGTGACCAGTGAGAGAAATAACTTAGAAACTAGGAGAATTCAATATTATTTGTATACTTTTACTTGTTTTTCTATTTTTTTTCTATTTATTTTCATAATCAATTGATTTTTATTTTATATTTTATTACTTTTACTTTATAAATTTGTTGTCACCCAGTTTATTTCTTTTCCTAAAATTTACTTTTTATTAGACAGATCTATATAATTAATTTTGATGAAAGAGTCTTACATTTAAGGTTTAGTTATTAAAAAAAAAAACTTTCAATTTAAAATGAATATCTGTTTCTTAGGAAAATAAACAATTTTATTCTTAATAAATTGAAATAATTTATTTATTTATTTATTTAATAAAAGAAATAATTGAATAATTTTTATTTGTTTAAAACAATTATATAGTGCTTTTTAAATAACAATTACATAAATTTTTATATTTTAATAAAATTATATATATATATCCTAAATTATAAATTTTTAAATGAATTATTTATAAAAATAATAAAATTATATATACTTTTATATAATAAAAATGTGAATGATCCATGTGTTTTCACAAGTTTTATATAAATAAATATACTTTGACACTATTTACAAAACTTATACTATTTTATTCTGTTTTTTATAATAAAATATAATATCTTAATAAAATATTATTATTTTTCAATATTAAATAGAAGTAGATTATTGTTTGCGGTGTCAAAATATAACTGCCCTAATTATATTGAATCAATATTTAATCCAATAATTAAATTAATTTACAAATGGTAAAAAAATTGAAATTTAAAAAAAATGGAAAGGAGTTTAAAAATGATATGATTAAGAACACGGTCTCATCTGGTAATGTTTCAGTCCACACTGTCACGCATATCCCGGCGGCGGCGCCACCCATTTTCCACCGCCGTCGCCGCTGCCATCGCCGCCAACAGCGTTCCTGCCCCGGCGCTCCCTCCCTCATCCTTCACAATCCGGCCCCCAGTCCACCCTTGGCCTCGCCGCCTCACTCCTCACAACCTCGCCTCCCTCATCTCCCGCCAGCACGACCCCGACCTCTCTCTCCAAATCTTCCACCACGCCCAATCCCTCCACCCCTCCCTCTCTCACGCGCCGCAACCCATCCACGCGCTCTTCGTCAAACTCTCACGCGCCCGCCGCTTCTCCGTCCTCGAGTCCCTCCTCACGCGCCTCCCCAATCCGCCGCCGGAGCCCTCCCTTGTCATCCTCATCCGCGCCTACGGCCTCGCCGGAAAACCCCTCTCCGCCGTCCGCCTCTTCCTCAAACTCCAACCCCTCCGCGTCCAACCCTCCGTGAAATCCCTCAACGCGCTTCTGAACGCGCTGGTTCAGAACAAACGGTACCGTTTAGCGCACTCGGTGTTTAAAAGCTCTGCAGAAAAATTCAGGGTTGTGCCTAATGTTGTTAGTTGTAACATTTTGCTTAAGGCGCTGTGTAAGAGCAATGAAGTTGATGTTGCGGTTAGGGTTTTGGATGAGATGGGTTTGATGGGTTTGGTTCCCAATGTGGTTAGTTACACAACTGTGTTGGGTGGGTATGTGTTTAGGGGTGACATGGAGAGTGCAATGAGGGTTTTTGGGGAGATTTTGGATAGAGGGTGGGTGCCTGATGCAACCACTTACACTGTTTTGATGAATGGGTTTTGTAGGATGGGGAAGTTGGTGGAGGCAATTAGGGTTATGGATTTGATGGAGGAGAATAAGGTTCAACCTAGTGAGGTTACTTATGGTGTCGTGATTGAGGCTTATTGTAAGGGGAGGAAATCTGGGGAGGCTGTGAACTTGCTGGAGGATATGGTTGCAAAGGGGTTTGTGCCAAATTCGGTGTTGTGTTGTAGGGTTGTTGATGTGTTGTGTGAGGAGGGGAGTGTGGAGAGGGCTTGGGAGATGTGTAGGGGGTTGGTGAGGAAAGGGATTCAGGTTGGTGGCGCAGTGGTGAGTACGGTTGTGCATTGGCTTTGCAAGGAGGGGAAGGTGGTGGAGGCAAGGGAAGTGTTGGATGAACTGGAGAAGGGGGAGGTTGTGAGTTTGTTGACTTATAACACGCTGATTGGTGGGATGTGTGAAAGCGGGAAGCTTTGTGAGGCAGCTAGGCTGTGGGATGAGATGGTGGAAAAGGGTATAGCTCCAAATGCATTTACTTACAATGTGTTGATTAAAGGGTTTTGTAAGGTTGGGGATGTGAAGGAGGGTATCAGAGTGCTGGAGGAGATGGTGGAGAGTGGATGCTTGCCTAACAAATCAACATACTCCATATTGGTTGATGGGATTTCCGTTTCAGGAGGGAAGAAAGAGGAGATTGAGAAGGTAGTTTTGTTGGCCATGAGGACTGGAGTTGATGGTGACTTGTGGGGTATTTTCTTAAAACTTGTGGTTAATTTGGATGGCAATGCAGGTAAGCTTGATAGGATATTGACAGAGAATGCAGTGTGATAAAAGAAAATCTGTGGGATGTGATGTGATGTGGTGTCTGATCTTTGGAAGTTGACCACCAAAGGGGATTGAGTTTCTAAAGCAAAGGGAATCAATGCATGTTTTGAATGTTGCATTACGTGTTTCCCACTCCCTTTGTGGCGTGCTTGGAGAGTGAAACAAGTTCGGAAACTGAGCCTGAGTTGTGAAATAACTATGGGAGTCTCATTCCATTACTGACTTTTGTTTAGGGAGTCTGTGTTGCAATTTGATTGAAGCAATGAAACATAATCAAATCATAGGAGGGTTCAACTGCTGAAGCACTTCCTTTATTTCCAACCTGTACCAAAGAGTTACATCTTAGTTGGCATGCCACTGACTGTGAGCTAGATTTTCCTGATGCCATTGTGGGCATGGCCTTAACAAATGATTCAAATGGTTTCTGGACTGGCAGTTGCACTAGCATTGGAATGATGTAAATGCGGTGAAAGAAAAGTAACATCAAAAGGAAAATGGTGATATTATTTCTCATGCCTATGGTTTAGCCGACATCGTATAATGTTGGTCTTTGTAACTTTTGAGTACAATATTGTAGCCAATTCAGTTGTGAGATTGGTTAGGTTATACAAATATACTTCAGTAAGAATACATTGTATTTCGAGAGTATCTGTAATAGGGGGAAAAACTAAGGAAGCGAGAGAATAAATTGAAAAAAGAGCTTGAGAACATGGAAGTGCATGACTTCTTGCTTGAAGGGAACATCTTGCTTCACTATTTTTAATTGTGTATAGTTATGTAGTCTTTTCAATTTCTTCATTACAGTTAGCACATTGTGCTGTCCTCAATCCTCAGAATCTCCACCTGGCCACTTTTTGGTACCTTTGTTTCTTTGGAAATTTCACCGAACTTTAAAACACATTTGCAAAAGTCAAGTTGTTGCAGTTCAGATCTAAAGCGTGGAAACGCTTCAAAGTACCTCTGAAAAGGTTCAAACTATTTCAATTTGCATACTTTTTGTTTCATTAATTTGGTTTGTTCAAAACATGACAAGCCGTCCTATACTTCTTTTATTCTAGTCAAAATTAATTTGAGACAAAATATTCAAACACTGGTAGATTAGGTTTATAAACTAAATTATTTATATGTTCAGGATGAAAGAGTCAGTAATACTTTTGTAAACAATTTGTTAGAGATTGAGTAATAACAATTGATAAGTGAACCTAGACATGGACTTTTATAACTTGACATTAGGCCCTCATTTAATATAAAAATGGTTTAATGAAATTTTTAAAAGCTTAAACAACCTGTAGTTCCTTTTGGGGTAAACAAACCATATACCTAATCCATTCACAATTTTCCATTCACAATTTTTCCAATCAAATCAGTTTTCTTGATTTTTTTTTTTAACAATAATTGTATAGCTAGGAAGAACATATATATCAAAGGAAAAAGAACACCGATTGTTATGAGAAAGGAAATATTCAAAAACTCATTTAAAAATATGTTGTTTTTATAGAAGAAATTAAATTGATCAATGAAATTCAAGCATGGAGATTTTGATACCTCCCTCTAACCAAAAGAAAGCATTGGAATTCAAGCGTTTTCTAATTACCTTCCACCCACTGCATTGTCTTTTACAACCTTTGTGTCTAACATATACGTGGTGTAGTTGAAGTTATGATTCTTTTTGCATGGATTTGGTGTAATTTTTTTATTTTTTTTTTTTTGAAAAATCTACTAAAATAGGTAAATTTTTTCTTTACAAAAATAGATGAATTGTGTCCGGGTCGATTATTTTGACATAGAAAAATTGTACACACAAACACAACTTTATATCAAATAGAAAAATTGGGTATTATTATTCTATTTCAAAATGATCATTCCAAATATAACTTATCTATTTTTATAAAAATATAATTTTTTTTTATCTATTTCGATAAATCCTTAAGAAAATGGTACCACATCCGTAAATAGACCGAAGTTATGATTGATTGCTTACTTAAGTTTCATTGTCACTCATGATTTGTACGTGTTTTGCTGAACCAATTGCAGATTAAACAACTAGAAAAAAAATGTCATGTTGTATACTCTTTCTTGCAGTAAAGTATAACTTAGCTTTCAAAACTAATTTGACCCAGATTTTATATAAGTAACAACTAATTTCAACCATGCAGAGTTTGAATTTAAAAGGGCAATTTCTTGAAATCTGCTACTTAACTTCTCCTTAATAGGTTGACTATGCCTTTTGAATTTGTAAGAACTTTGAGATCGAACTTTGTCTGGACCCTTCTAACAGCCTCTTGTTTGAAACTGATAATTTTAAATCCTTGATATTTAGCCATAAATAAGTATCTTTTGTCAACTGCCTGCCATTTTGGTATATCATTGAAGAAAAGAATGGGCGTTGACTTTTGATCAGGTTATGACAATGTTTTTAAATTCTAAGAGAAAGGGAATATTTCCAGTAAATCTACTTCTGAAAGAAAACAAAAAAGATTGGCTGGTCATCAACACAAAAGTGGTCCTTTCTAGAAGGGAATTTTAAATTGTAGATTGCCCTTAATTTTGGATCATTGGTACTAAAAAATATGTCAAAACGGGTAACAAAAGAAGAACTAGAAGGAATTTCCCAAAGGTTCAGTAAGTGTCAAAGACTCTGTGTGCTTAGTTGCTATACTCATGATCTCATATGCAAATTTACACCAATGAACGCCATATTTTTCCCTCTAAGGAGATTATGACAATAGAAATGTCATCATGGTAATGACGGCGTTCCCCTTGTGGAATATCAAGCAGTTCATGGAACTCCAAACCTGCAACAATGAAAGTCAAGCTCACTAAGATAGTTTTGACTTGTGAATTCCTTTCATGTTGAAAAATATTGAGGGAAAAAGTGCTTTATACCAGCCCTTTTTGCTGCTCGATCTAGTGCTTCTTCAATGAGAAGTTGTGCAGGATCTCTATCAGGAAACATGGTGATGAATGACTCAACTTTTGCAGCTGCTTCTTCATTGGTGAAATATTGGTAAAGTCCATCTGAAGAGAGTATGAGGAACTTGTCATTTGGATTGAGCTTGTGGTGGTGGAGTGAAGGGAAACATGTGATGTATGGAGATTCCCCTATGTACCTCACTCTGAAACTCTCTAATACTGCATTGTTTTGCTTAGGCTGCAAAATGGACCAACAAAGTCATGCCATTGGTTATATACAACAATGAAATAATCAAGCAATTAAAGCGAAATATAGTGGTCCATTGCAGTAGCAAATGGGGTGCTACAAAAATTTTATACTGTTGACATGCAAGATGTGCTATGAATTATGATGTGCTATGAATTATGATTGAGTCTTCACAAAGTTGAGTTGTCTTATTTTTACTTTTGAAGAATATAAGCAATGATCTAATCCAATGTAACAGTAAAGAATATGAGTATGAACCCAGCACTGCATTTTTTTATGCACTAACAACAAGAAGAAAATCCTGAACATGTTTTTGAAGAAAGACAGAATTTTAAGTGTGGTAAATCTCAGACTGATGATTAGATTTATAACTGATCCATTAAACTGAAACTAGTAGAGATACTTCAAGATCCAACTAGGGAGACAAAGATAATTATGGTAGTTGAAAAAGGCAAAACAAGAAAGCCTTATTCTACTAGATAGAGTCAATTAAATAGATTGCAAAACATCATTAACTTTAGTTATACACCAACTTCTCATGAATGTTTGTGCTTTTTATGTAGTATTGTAAGTAATTGAGAAACAAACGTATTACCTGCTTAAGGAACCCTGCCCCAAAAGCCCTTGTGACACTCAAGCGACCCTTCACCCGGCCTCTAGTTACTGCTAAAGGGTCATCAGGATGCTCCCTCCTGATTCTGTAAACCTCCTGAGATTCACAAAGGTCTCACAAACTATGTCATATGAACTTAAAACACCAACCTTCATTCATTCATTGCTCAGAAAGCACAAGCTACCTCTTTCACGTGAGTGCTATGCTCCATGGTGAGCTGAAGTGATTCCCCACTGTGAGTGGCCAACACTGCACGGCTATCTCCCACATTCATCAAGTACACATCTTGACCCTTCATCAACATCACCAAAACACAAGAACCCATCATAGCCAACACAGGGTTCTGACCAATCATCTCCTCAGCAGTCCTCATGAATGAATCCTCAGTCTTCCTCAATGACTCTGAAAGAGCTTGTAACACATCTGAGTGACTCAAATCCACTCTTTCAATGTTCATCCCATTAATTCGCTCTACTCCTTCTGACACGCATTCCAAATTTAACTCTCCATTTTCACCTGAAGAACAACAACCATCAACCACTCCATTTCCCTCAAACAACACCTTCTCCCTCAACTCCAAAGAGTCTGAATCCTTGAGCTCAAACTTGTTGTGACCACACAAGATCTCCTTGAGCTCATCATTCACAGCATAAAACAAATTGTTGAGAAGAAAATCAGTGGCATCAGGGCCATTAAACCCATCGTAGATCCCCACAAAAACCCATCCATGATCCTCACAGATCACAATATGCAAACGATCTTCACCAGCTCTCCCTTGAGCCCAATGAAGATTCACACACTCCATCAACACATCACTATCCAAGTAATTATCAACCTCAACACCATGCAAACTCGTCTCAGCACTCAAACTAGTACTACAACTCACTCTCGCATTAGTATTATCATTTTTCTTGAAAATAGACATTCCCCCGATGGAAATCTTACTCAGAATGTTTTTCAAATGTCTTTTACTTCCCTCCCCTTTAGTCATTGCTACCTCAGAAGAACCTTTCTCGATGGACCCTTCATCGTTCACCACACGATCACGAGGACCCCAATATAACCCTCTTTCCGAACACCCTCCCAGAGAGAATCCACGATGAACGTGTTGATGCTGAAAAGGGACCAAGGTGGAAGTGAAGGAGCCAGAGCTCTCAAACGAGGCAGAGGAATCCAAAACGGTGCTGTGTTGAAGCGAATCATCGAGCGAAGTTGAAGGCGTCGCCGACGTGTTTGCACTCACGGTAGCGCCGGAAACCGACCGGAAAGTCATGAAGGTGTCATCATCGTCGGAAAACGCCTCGCTGGAGAACCGACACGTGTCGGGTCTCACATAGCAAATAGAGTTTCCGAGGGAATTCTGGTGTTTCTTGGAGAGGAAGGAAGCTCTGTTCTCGAACCTTCCGGAGGCGTCGCCGGAGGAACAGAAGCAGAGGTTGCTGATTCGGTTACCCATTGGAGAGTAGAACTGAATGGGGAGTTCAAGTTTTAAGCTTTGGATGTGGGTGTGGCAATGCTGAAAATGGAAGATCTTGCATTGCAGAGAGAACAGAGAAGAGAAAAACAGAGGAAAACAGGGTTTTTGCCAGAGGGAAGAGGAAGGGGTGTTGACTTTGTGGCACTTCCTCAAGATTTTAAAATGAAAATGTTGTTTTCTTGTGGTTAGTTCATGGTGGTTTTTCTTTCACGGCTTCATTTATTTTCTCTTTCTATGGATGAGTTGACTATGAGTTTGAGTAAAAGGGTGGGAGAGAGAGAGAGTTATGTTCATTTTTTTAGTAGTGTTCAGTTTGAATGAGGAAGAGTTTGGAAGGAGAACAGTTTCTTTATTTTAGGGATGCTGAGTTTGAAGAAGGAAGAGTTTATAAGGGGAAATATGGTGTTTTTTTAAATTGAAATAGTAATGGCAGCTCATTAGGGTGCTTTTGACTTTGCCCAGTTAGCATAGAAACGGCGTGGGAAGCATTTATGAAGGTTTTTATTGCTACCTTCTTTTTTCTCCTTCACCAAATCAATTCAAGTATTTGTACTCTTTTTCACTACTAGTTTAAAGCAATTGATCAAAGTTACTGTAATTTACCAAAATTTATATCAGTATTAACCCTTAATGTTCCTATCAGATTCAAATGTGATTATATATCTTATATGTATACACTTTTAGCATAAAGATTTGAGCATGAACATGAAGATTTCCTTCCAATTATATCTGATCAAATATTAATGATATATTTTATTCTCCTCCTTATATTAAAAGTCAACAACTGTCCCTTCTGGCTACTGATTATTTGCATGCAGATGGTGACAGAGATACAGACTCCAACATCAGACTCGTTGTGATGATATGGTTGAGCATGAACTGATAAAAAAAAAGTGGAGAATCTGAGGAAGCAATTCAACTATGAGATTCCTAACTTTCATGAAACACCAAAGACAAAGCTGAAGTGAACTGTGAGATATGTGTGTGGTCTGGTAAACTAATGAGTATTTTTGAGCATGGCATTTTGACTTTGATGAAACAGCACACGTGCTTGCGATCCAAGATTGACCAAACTATACATGATCTTGCAAGTGGAAAAAATTTAGCAAAGCCTATGGCATGGAGTGCACCTCTTCAGTTCTATAATGAGTTTATTTTGTCCTCTCTTTTTTTTTTTCTGAAAAAAAAATGTTTCTCTAAGCCTTTTGATTCTCTTCTTTTTTAAATTAATGAATTTATTTTTAAGAATTTTTAACATTATGTAAATCTAATCTCTTATCATATTAAAACTTAATATCTGTGGATGACTTTTATTGACAAAATTACATGTTTTTTAAAGCTGAAAAAATAAATTCTTAATTTATAAGTAACGGAAACAAATTTAATAAAAAATAATGGAAAACACTTTTTCATTTTTCTTATTATAATTGACCTCAAATATTCATTGATTTTTTTTTATTATTTTTTTTTTAATGAAAAATCCATTTTATCATCTTTAGTAGAACTGTTTTTCTCACTATTGTTCCTATGCATAACATTCAAATTTAAAGAGTTTTCTCACTATATAAAGAGTTTGAATGTAATTCACTCTAATTAACTTAATATTAATTACACTTGTGCACAATCATACTTTATAGTACTAAAATTCCAGAAAACAATATGCAGCATAATTTGCTTAGTAGGATTTTGCTGAAATGACATGAACTTTGTGAGTTATGCATTGTTGCATTTCACCTATCATATCAATTATTTTTGTATGTTATGCTAATAACTTTTGTTTTTGTGTGAACTTATTATACAGTGAAGGGAGGGTGAAGTGTCACATCTGGTGGAGAAATTACACTGTGAAAAAAGAAAAAGGAAAAACTTCATTAATATCACCTTGCTGAAACCAAGAACAATTGTAGATCCTAGATATAGCAGCTAAATTTGTAGCACATAGAATAGATAACTGGTCTGAAAATGGTAAATGTGAGATATTAAAAAGGGTTATCTAACACTGATGACACTGAAAGGCTATGTGTCACATTCATCATTCTTGAAGTCCGCGGCAGAAAAGCAAGATAAAAATTATGAACACTGCTGCTAGTCATCGTTGCATTGCATTATTTCTCTTACACATTTGATTCTTAGCTATCTGCAAATAAAAGTTGAAGAGAAGTAGTGTCAATAATATATTTTCTTAATATGTGTCTTCCATTCACAATATTCACTATAGGACAAACTTTCTCTTAATTGGGCACTTTTGACTTTGTTTCTTGTAGTACATGAGGCTTTCTTTTTCTCTTACGTGTCTCTCTTTTATGCTACCATGATGTTCAGAGCATAACAGATAAGGTGGTGCAATAAATATAACAGTAGCACGTAGCCTGGAAAATCAGAATGTTTGAATATAAATTGCGATCCAAGAATTTTTTATACTGAATATATTATCTGACAAGATCTTTTATATTTCCAATGTATGTGTTTATATAGGGGGAAGAAAAATAATAATGGAAGTGGTAACTTTAAAAATAAGGAAGGTTTGTGGAAGCAAACGTTGGACTCTAATGAAAGGTGGAGGAATCTTAGAAAAGGAAATTATTTTGCACGAAAAGTTATGTTGAATAGAGTGGCACCAAAATTATGTTGGGAAATAATAGGTAACTATATGTGTTATGTGTAGAATGGTGGAAGAAGTAATTAATCAATTTTTCTTTATTTATCATGTTACAAACACAGCATGAATGGTATACTAAGATGAATAGTTATTTTTATAGTCTTTTTTAATAGATTAATGATTGTTATGATAGTTGAAGACTATATATTTATTAGAAAATAAATAGTTCAATAATTTATAAATCAATATAAATTTTATTTTACGAGTTGATTTTATAAAATTGAATTAAATTTAAAGTTTATTTCTAATATAATATTAATATTTATTTTAACAAATAACTTGTTAGGTTTACCAAATTATATATAATTTAAGATACAAATTATAAAATTTTAATAAAATTGAATTGGTCTTAAAATCTATTTTTAATAATAACTTTCCGTTTATGTTTAATTTCCTTTCAAATTTTAAAAGTATTGATTTAGTTTTCCATCTTAAACCCTTCTTCTTATCATTTTCTTATATATATATATATTGCAGTCATTCATTGGATAAGGAAGATTGTTACACATGAATGCCAATATGCTACTTGGAAGGGTAAAAGTTTGATAAAATGGTTCTCAACTATAAGAACCCTGTAACCTGCTATAGGTGATCTGAAAAGAAAACACTTTTTATAGGGAAACAAATTTGTTTATCTTACCCATCCCATATCACATCAATATTATTATATTTATTGCATCTAAATTTATGATCTATAATAATAAATAGTAGAAATTTTAGTATATATTATTGATTTTTTTCATTGTATATTGATGGAGTATTTTGGACATTATGGTGGTTGTTGTTTATCTTACTTTGGACATTTATTACATTATGTAGTTATAATATAGATGGTGTCTATGTAATTATAATAGGATTTTATATAATAAAAAATATGAATATGATGGCCATAACCAAAGAAACGGAAACATGAATAAAGAAGAAAATAATAAAAAATAAGAAAATAAAAGAAAAAAACATATGTTACAGAACGCTATTAGGCACATAAATACACGTAAATTCAAATTATATATGAATGCTTTACATTACATATGGATTGGATAAAATGTAATTATAATTTTTTTTAGTGTTAGCATGATTGACCACGCATAAACTTATATAATAACTTTTTTATACTGATTTGTATAAGTCCTTAACCATACTTAATAATTCTTATATATTGTTCTCATCCAATACATTATACAGTCTCATAAAAAAATAATTAATCAACTTTCATAATGATTTAACTAAAATATTAAATTTTATGATTTTGATAAACATTAAGTTTTACTACCATGTTAGAAAATGAAATTTAATATATATATATATATATATATATATATATATATATATATATATATATATATATAGAAAGATAAAAATACATATAAAAAATATATTATATGTATATATATTATTTTTATATTTATATATTTTTTTTTTAT
>Ga0099825_1000319_pt1 | contig 47285 bp, 19 predicted proteins | sample SiratroredBW_FD_76838 | JGI IMG/M metagenome (GOLD analysis project Ga0099825, IMG submission 76838) | Root nodule microbial communities of legume samples collected from California, USA - Siratro red BW | ecosystem: Host-associated > Plants > Roots > Nodule | place: USA: California | collected...
TATCAAAATGTGTTTTTATTGGTTTTAAAAAGGGGACAAAAGGATATTTTGTTGAATATTCAATCAAAAGAAATTTTTGTGTCTAGAGATGTCTTCTGTGAACATGTTTTTCCATATCAAAGGGTTGAAGATACTAGCAATGAAACTGACAGTTTAAACATTGATGATCAAAATGTTTTTTATTGAAGATCAACCTATTTTGAGTCAGTCATCACGAGTCATTTTTGCACCATGTGATAATATTGAAAATAATGTTAATAATGACCATGATTTAGGCATTCATATCTTCGAAGAAGTTTGTTCCCATAGAGACCAAAACCTCATTGAAAATCATGAAACAACACAGTCAATTCGAATGAGTACTAGAACAAAAATACCACCTGAGTATCTAAAGGATTATCATTGTAATCTCAATGTTTCCAATACATCTTTTAGAGTTAAATATCCTTTGAATTTTGTTTTGTCTTATAATAAAATATCACCTTCTTATAAATCTTTTGTTATGTCTATTTCTTCACATGTTGAGCCAAACACTTATTCTGAAATTGTGAAATATGTCTGTTGGAGAAAGGCTATACAGTGTGAGATGTCTGCTTTGGAGTCAAATCAAACATGGGAGACTATTATTCTTCCCAAGAACAAAACTGTTATAGGTTGCAAATGGATATTCAAAATAAAGTATAATGCTGATGGGACTGTTGAAAGATATAAAGCAAGATTAGTGGTGAAGGGGTACACACAAACAGAGGGCATTGACTACCTTGAAACTTTTTCTCCAATAGCAAAGATGACCACTATAAGGTTGCTTCTTTCTCTAGCTCCTATATATAATTGGGAGTTGAAGCAGTTAGACATAAATAATGCTTTCTTACATGGAGAGTTGAAAGAAGATGTATACATGGTTGTTCCTCCTAGATTGACTTCTATTCAACCAGGACAAGTTTATAAACTAAAAAAAGGCTTTATATGGCCTTAAGCAAGCTAGCAGGGAGTGGTTTGCTAAATTGTCATCCTTTTTTATTTCTACGGGATATACTCAATCTATGAATGATTATTCCTTATTTATTAATTCTTCTGAAGGATCTTTTATAGCATTATTGGTGTATATGGATGATATAATTTTGGCAGAAAATAATAAAGAAGAGATTGAACAGGTCAAAGAAGCTTTAAATAAGACATTCAAGATCAAGGATCTTGGTGATTTAAGATATTTTCTTGGTTTTGAAGTAGCAAGAAGTAAGAAAGGGATAATGATGAATCAAAGGAAATATGCATTGGAATTGTTAACAGATGCAGGTCTTTTAGCCTGTAAACCTGTAGTCACTCCTATGGATAATCTTGTTAAATTGTCTTCTATCGGAAGTGTGTCTTTCACTGATGTTCATGCCTATAGAAGGTTGATTGGAAGACTTATGTATCTCACTAATACCTGACCTGACATAACATTTTATGTTCATCAACTTTCTCAGTTTCTTGATAAGCCTACAATTGCTCAATATGATGCAACAATTAGAATTCTCAAGTATATTAAAGGAGCTCCAAGTATTGGCTTATTTTTGTCTTCTAACAGTTCTGCCCATCTAAAAGCCTTTCTCATTTCCACCATAAAGCAACTAGTAGACATTTATACCAAAGCCTAGAATATTTGTTCCAAGCTGGGTCTCATCAATATTTGCTCCCCAGTTTGCGGGGGGTTAAGAAATATGGATACAAGGCTTCTAGAAGAAAACTAATATCAATTATGTAATTTTGTCTATATGACAGGATCAAATTGATAGAAGAAAAGAAATATTAATTATTTGATTTTGTCTTTATGACAATAATCAAATTATCATCAATTCCGTTTATTTTGTGTTTTATAATAGTATCAGGTTGTAATATTTTTATTTATTTCCTTTCTTTAGCTATACTTAGAATGGATACATTATTTATATATATTCATCTCTTTTGTTTTAGATCAATACACATAAAAATAGAGAATATTTTTATTCTCATATGCTTTGTTCATTTTTTTTCTTTTTTTATTTTCATAATAAATAATTTATACACGTAATTCAGATAGATATGAAAAAAATATTTGAAAAGTATAAACTTTAAAGCAATCGGGTGATAATTAATCCAAGTGTGTAATTTAGTTGTTTGTTGTTAAATTTGTAATTAATTATTTAACTTTGTTTTTATAGATTGAGAATCTTGTATGATAATAGTAAGATTATAGTAAGATTTGAATTAACCAATAATATTTTAATAAAAAAGTAACTCTCAATTAATTGTATAGGTAATATTGACTGTTAATATATTACTACTCTAACTACAGTGTGAGGTAACAAAACTTATTCTTGGGTGCTAAAAAGATCCCATGAAGGATTATTAAAATATCATCATCTTAAATGTTATTGTATTTTTTCATAAAAATAACATACAATAATTTGAGATGATTTCAATTTATTCATAAAATAATATAAAGAAAATATTTTTAAAAGGAAGTTTCTTCATTCTAGTGTTTTAATAAACAAAATTATGGTACACATTTCAAAAGGTATGGATACCTTAGTATAACAATAAATTATAAACACATGCACATATAATTAATATTTACTGTATAATTCATATTAAGCTCATATAAATTTAGATATTAAATAAATAAATAGGTTAGTTTATTTCAATTCGACAGACTATACTATACTGAACTACTAAAAAATACAGCTTGTGACTTAGTTAAGTCAGAGTTAAGAGTTATTTTTTACTCGTTGAACCACAATAAACAATTTGAAAGTCATACAATGTACTAAATCATGTGGTGATTAGGATGTTAATGCAGAACATAAATCACCCATATATAAAAGTGTCACATATTTATAGTCAAGAAGGGCTTAAATTGTTTTCACCAATCCAAATCAAGTCAGAGAATGGATAAAAATGAGTGGTGCATTTCCATTTGAGTCATAATCCGAAGTGCACCAAACTTGATGATTATTGTAGGAACATGAATATAATATTGTTGTCACTAAAAGGAAAATGGATTGAGATACTTTGATGTTATGAGTAAACGTCGCTGGATAAAACTTATTAATATTGAAAGTCAATTTATCAAGAGAGAGTAGTTGTGGTTGCTAATTAAAAAGAAGAAAAATCTAAGTTGAATATTGAGAAAAGATGGATCTTCCATAACCTACTATAAACCATAAAATGTCTATGTTAAACATCTAAATCTATTGAAATAACCATGAAAAAATGTCTATATATGAGTTTGGTATAACATTTTACAAAAATAGATATAACACAGTAATAATTTTTATAACTATTTAAAAACTAATTAAAAATTTGTGTTCAAACATATGTTCGCCGAATTTTTGTATAATTATTCAAACTTATAAAATATTTCATATTTTTTTTTTATATAATTATCTACTTGGTTATTTGTACTTAAGATTGAATTTTATTATTTTGTATGGTATTAGCACATTTATTCATTTAAATTGAAAATATAGAGATTGAGAGTCTAAATAAAAAGAAATTCAATTGGCATTTGTTTCAAGCTTGAATAAACTATTTTTTTTTTCACGTAAAACTGATGTCTCAGCCTTCGTAATTGAATTGCTTAGGTTAGTAATCACCATGCGAAGAAAACAATCATATGATAGGGGTTGAAAATATCCTGAAATTATTGACGAAGCTATAGAATGAATTGCAACAATTATTTCATTATTTTATTTATAATCGATGAACTTTGCAAGTCCATTTAACCTCTGACCCCTCTCTACAAACACTTCCTAGGATTTCTTATCAACTTCATTATAGAAGAAACATGATGATCGGAGATAATCACATTTCAAAACCCCTAATGTTCAAGAAAACCTTCCTTCTCCAAGTAAGTAACCACTTGTCCAGCCATCACAGTAGGTGTTGGACAAACGCCACCATCCTGCTTTATCTCAATCTGGAAAAGGATAACAATGTAAGCTACATTATCTATAACACACTGCACAAACCAAAAGATGCTTCAGGAACATGTACCTCGCAATTTAGGGGTGGCTCATATGGGTCATCAATGCCAGTAAAACCTGTGAAATTTCAGTTAGTTCATAAATACCATATAGTAGAATTCAAGCAAATGTTAGGATATATGAATCCAAGGCTGTCCAAAAACATTGCCTTTAGTTGCAGGAATAAATCTAACCAAAGGAGCGTTTTTTTTTAACCCTTTTTGTTAAACTACACAGGAATCACAACCACATGTTAATCTGTGGTTTTAGTATCCGTGGCTCAGTGAAAGGTCCAAAAAAACTGTATATGGTACAATACCAATCTGTTGCCACAACTTTGATCTCTTACAAACAGCCTATTGTCAACATAGCACAATAATTTTCAGAATCCACTCGTTTTTCAACTGTCATGGTTACTGATGAAACACCAGCTCACATCAATAGGTATTTTCACAGTAGTCATCATCTTACCACTGATGTTCCAGAAGGCACTCTAGCAAAACCATTTTAACCACTGCCTAATTTAATTTTCTTAAATAATTTTGATTATAAAGACAATGATTTCCACACTCCAGGAAAATAAGTTCATTGCATTACGAAAAGTTTTAGAAAAAATCACTAGTATTCATCTGAATTATGAGCAAAACTAGTGATTACTCTAGCAAGGAAAAAAGCATGGGGTTCAATGGTTCCTTGGAATAATTATTGAATAGCATATAACCAAGTTAAAAATGCAGAACAGGCTTAATTTTGGGCTTCTTTTATTTTATTTTCTTTCTTGCCATGTCTCACTTACAGTTTACTCATGTTAGAGAGGTAGGACAAAGCCTATGCAAGAGAAACACATTTAAATAACACACCTTTGATTTTCCCCGCACGAGCAAGCTTATACAGGCCTTTTGGATCTCGTGCCTCACACAATTCAAGAGGCATGTTCATGAAAACCTGTCAATACATTCCTCTATCAAATATCACATAGACCAAATAATAAGAAGATAAGAATTGATTAATGGTGCCTTGCCTCGATAAAATTCGCATCAGTTAACATGGATCGGCAAGTGTCTCGATCTCTTCTGTAAGGAGATATCAGACTGGCAACACATATCAAACCCGCATCAGCAAAGAGTTTTGCCACTTCGCCTGAATTAAATAATTTTCTGATTAGTAAAACACAGCCATGATAAAGCGCAACATCATATAAGACCCTCCATCCTTTTAATTCAATATTTCAACCATACAATTTCTCATAGAAAAATGACATGGACAGTTACTAATCAATTGCTCAAAGGGATAACAAAAATGTGATATTTGTCATGATAGTATAGACTACCAATATCACTCTAATATCTACCCTTGGTACATAACCAAATAATTAAAATATTAAACTTGCTATCAAGTTCCCGTTACTCCATTCTCGTAAAGCATTAGTTTACATGAACAAGCTTACCAGTTCTGCGAATGTTTTCAGTGCGGTCTTCAGCTTTAAAACCAAGATCCTTGTTTAGTCCATGACGAAGGTTATCTCCATCAAGGACATAAGATAACTTTCCCCTTGAGTACAGTTCTCTGCTTAGGGAACATGCCAATGTGCTTTTTCCTGAACAGTTTGAGAAAGTAATTAATACAATATGACAAAGGCACATTACAGACACACTTACTCAGGAATTTCAAAGACTATGCATTATATTTACAAGTATCTACACACCTATAATTCATGAATGAGTGAAGAAAAGATGGAATACAGCATATCTTAAATGTGATTAGAAAGGTATGAGATGGAATAAATGGGAAATTTTGGTGATAAGTAGTATACAATCTGCACATTGTATTCATTTCCACCAGGGAAGAGGATTATTACAAGAATAAAAATAGTGAAAAACTTATGTATTAAAGGTTTCTTTCAATCTTTCTAGCTTGTCTAAAAATTTCCTGGTCTAAAAGGTCATAATTCACTTCTCCCAGTGGTATTCATAATATACATGCACGAGTATTTGATACTTAATTAACCATATGCATATGTTTAAACAATTCATGTAATATGTTCTTTGGTAGAACGGATACATGCATTCAAAATGAAAACAGAATGTGGACTCGAATGCTTATTTGGTAATTACCATGCAATGTGACAGACAATAGTTACCTGCCTATAAGGAATAGTTAAAGACAAAACTCAAATTCAAGGAGCTCAAAAACATAATGAAAAGCAAAAGCATCACAAATAGAAATAATATGACATTTTCTAGGCCAAAAAAGAACTGAATATCTGGAATCAATGTTTTAAAAATGTCAACACATGACCAATAAAATTAAGAGCATGAACCTGATCCGCTGAGTCCAGTAATCCATACAACACATCCCTTTTGGTTAAGTAGCTTCTGCCTTTCAGGCTTTCCAATTTGACAATCTTGCCAAAAGATATTTGTTGAATTGCTCAGAGTTGCCATTGCAAACAAGTTCCCTAGTCGTATCTACGGATCAATAGTAAGCTATCAGTTTCATTTCACGGATTACTGAAGGATCAAAACATAAGTAGTAAGGATCTTAGAATAGAAGTGCATGATAGTAATACAACTATTCAAGAAAGTTGGTAAGTGCTTCATCAGGACAAGCATTACAGCAGCAGTACAGAACATGCCACAGGACAGAAAGCACGACAACATGCATCAATTTCAGACAGTGGAATGGTGAGCTCGTCACTCACTTCCACTTATTGTCAATAAACAAGTATGACCAGTTTAACATAAATAGCGTCCACATACATTGTACACAAGAAAGGTTTCCATAAAGTCTATGATGAGTCATGAGACCTTCTAATATGGATTTGGATCCTCTCCTATTCTTGAGTGTCAGGGCACGATTCCATTGAAAAGGGAAACACACTATCTTGAATTTAAATACCACAAGTGACCCCTAGACCTGATATAGCCAATCATGGTGGGTCCTAATATGATATAAAAAGGTAGTATTTTTATCTTTCTATCCAAATCCTCAAAATATGATCCAAAACCCACTCTTATGTTTCAAAAAGGAGAAATGTGTTCAAATCTCTTCATAATATCACAACTTACCCCACCGATTGTTGTTGGAAGAGAACAAATTTCCCCTCATCACCTTTTAAAATAAAATTAGACTTTCAAATACACATTACAAGAGAGTTTGTAAATAAATAAATAAAATGACAGAAAGAGAAAATCCCATGAAAAAAAATCAGTCTTTTGGACAGAAAACAATAATTAATAAAACTGGTGAATACTGAAACCACATAACATAAAAATCAGGAAAAGAAAAAGAGTGTCCCCAACAAGATTCATAAAATTAACTAGATGTAGCCCCTCTACTTTTTTTTTATAATCACACGATTCATGCATGCCAATTCTGCAAGCAACAAACTTGCTGATTGATTAGATGGGAAAGGCAGCGAATGTGGAGGACCCAGCACAACACCCATTAGTCCCTTTCTTGAGAAAAAACTGAAGGCATTGTTGGCATGGGCACACACTCCAATCCCTTGTCTAAAAAAAGCATTTTGAATTGAAGGGTCCTCTACCCTACCCTTCCTTTCCTGAGAAACACGTGAAAAATTCCAACTTCTCTTCTCTGAAGAATCAAAGAGAGAGATGATGGAAAGAATTTAGGGAGAAAGAGAAAGTTGTTTTGTGATAGAAAAGGAAATGGAATAGAGGGGAATTAGAGTGAGTACCAGAAAAGAGAAATTGGGTGTCTGAATCTGAGGGGAAATTGGGGTGTGGTGTGGGTTATGGCATGTGATGGTGAAAGGGGTTTTATAGTGTTGATGCTGGGTTGGAGGGGTTGGAAGAAAGCAATGGCAATGAATGAATGTGGACAAACATAAGACAGACTCCCTCCTTCTTTACCTTTCCCTCTCTTTCTCATTCTCACTCAGGACGCGCCATTCAAGGTCCTCTGTCATTCGGACCACCCCACCCAAATTAAATTTAACTATTAATTATATTATTAATTATTTTTTTAAATTTACGCCCACATCAATTTCTCATCCATTAATAGATAAGGAAATTAAATGTAATTCATTTATTAAGACAATAAAACTATCTTAGTCCACTTATATTTATTATTATTATTATTAATTTATGTATAAAACTAATTAAGTGGTAAATAATATAGAATAGAGTAGTATCAATATAGATAAGTTCAAAATTTTAAGAGTAAAATCATATTATAATTCAAATTTCACGCAAGATCGTAAAAATATAAGATTATAAAAATAGTGAAATAAAATCGTAAAAATGTGTCTCTTCAAAAATAACTCAACCTTACAAGATGTTATATCTACTTGTATATTATTGAAAGACTTTATCTCTAGTCGATGTGGGATCACTAACATATCTCTTACTGAGACTACTCAACTCGTGCGTGAAATCATATATTTAATGGTGGCCCGATAGGTCTAACAAGCTTATTAGGATAAACTTTGATACCATCTCAAAAAACAGACTTGAAGTCTAACTCAACCTTACAAGATGAGGTTTATACCCACTCGTATATTATTGAAAAACCTTATCTCTAGTCAGTATGGGATCTCCAACATATCCTCTGGCTGAGACTACTCAACTCGTGTGTGAAATCATATATTTAATGGTAGCCCAATAGGTCTAACAACCTTACTAGAATAGACTTTGATATCATCTTAAGAAGTATACTTTAAGCCTAAATCAACTTACAAAACTGACTTCTAAGATAAGGTTTACACTCATTTATGTATTTATCTCATTTAGTTCAAAATTAATTTTGATTGAAAATTAATGCAATTAAAGTTTTACCTTACTATCTTCTATTAACAACCTTACTATCTTCTATTAACAACACCAGTTAAAATTAATGCAATTAAAGTATCCAAATTAAACTTAAGAGCATTTTTTTACTGTGCCTTCACCTCATTAATTGAATTGAATCAGTTTTAGTTCTAATTAAAATAAAACTAAATTAAAATACTCTTAAGATACTTTTCTTATTATCATAATCTTGATTAGACAATTTTTTCTTTATGCCATTTTGTTCAAATGACATAGTGTATTTTAGGAAACACAAACCTTAACTTTATCACATTAAATATGATTTTGGGCATACTTTGTTTCATTATAATATTTTTCATTTTGTTTATTATTTGTTCTACTTATTCAATGTCAACTTTACTTAATTTGCAAAATTAATAGATGTTTTGATTGTCTTGGAATTTTAATTATGTGTAATATTTACTATTTTCTATAATTATTTGACTTATCCAATTACTATTTAGTATTTTGTTTTGCGGTTTATACAATTATCATCTCTTTGTTGATATTTCACATAGAAAAAAAAAAAAGAAATGTGTGTCTTTTGGACATTGATTCCTCAATAATATCATGTTTCCTTTGCTTCAATTTTTTTTTATAAAAAATATTTTATTAATATTTGAAATAGTAAAGGGACTGGTACGAGCACAAGTATACCTGATATCTGATGGTGATGAAGATGAGATAAAAATTTTGTATTTCATAGTCATTAGAAATAAAGATGAAATTTTACTTCAAGGATAGAGATAGGACAATCAAACTTACGCTTAGCCCACTTCATTGCCATCACTACGAAGAGGATGTGCAACTTCTTAAAGTCGCCACATTTACCTACTAGTACGAATCATTCACCATGAAGGAGGGCGAAAGCGTGGAGAACATTTGGACAAAGCTTCTGAATGGCCTAGAAGCTCTTCGACAAAGCTTCTCCAAGGCCTAGATCAATCTGAAACTGCTAGACAATATATCTATGATCTGAGAGCCCAAGACAACAATCATCCTTGAGGCTAGAGATATAAAAAAAAGCTCACTTGGGATGAGCTTCTTAAGATTCTGAGTGTTCAGGATGTTCACTTGCAAGAAAGAAGGAAGTTGTTACAGTAGCAGAGAAAGGACTACAAGCGAAATCTTCTTCAAGACAAATGACCACAAGATGAAAGGAAAATAATGGAAACATATGTAGGAAGGAATCAAATTATTCAACTGATGACAAAATCTCCCTTATATTTAGAAGGTTTAACAAATTACTTATACGAAGAGGGAGGAAACATAATGTTTCCTCGTAAAAGAAAAGAAAACTCATATAGGCAGAAGAATGAGGAAGCCTCACCGGAAATTGTCTATTTCGAGTGCAATAAGCTTGGACACGTGAAAAATGAGTGTCCCAAGCTAAGAAGAAAGCATGACACAAGCAAGAAAAGTCAGATGGCAACTGGGGAAGACTTAGACTAGGGTCAAACAAGCGTAAACAAACATGTCAATCTTTATCTTATGATAGACATAAAAGAGGTAACATCCAAAATTTAACTTCTGCTTTGATAGAAATGTCAAACTCATCATGCTCATTGTTTGTTGAAGATGGGGAGAATGACATATCCTTTGAAGATCTCCTCACTAGTTGTAAATTGATCTCTAAAACCTTTCTTGAGCTAAGCAAACGTTTAAAACCTTAACTCTATAAAATATAAAGATAAAAAGAGATCAAGGTATAACCAATAAAAATATATTATCCTTTGAACAGACACAAAAGTTAGATGTTGTAAGCATGACTTTCAAAAATTTGTTGAGAGTTCTAAAACTCTAAATCTTTTCTTTGCAACTTCAAGGCATGCATATGAAAATTTTAATCTTGTATATGATATGGTAGGAACAAAGGAAAAGAAAAGTCATTTTATAAAATCTTTTAGAGGTAATTGTAAGAATCGTGGGAAGTATGGGCATACCAATGTCAGATGCAAACACATAAAACAAATACCTAGAACTGATAAGAAAGGAACCAAAAAGATTTGGGTACCTAAGCAACTGATAATTTCCATCACAAATTTGTTATATAGGAAAAGGTCAGGAACAAAGCTAGTGGTTTCTAGATAGTGGCTACTATTGAACATGACAGCTACTGAGTCTACATTCCTAGACCTCAAAAAATATGAAGGTGGAACTTTTAGTGGAGTTGGAAAAGGTCAGACAACTGGTATTAGATTTGTAGGAATATCCTCTTTAATTTATATTCAAAACATCTCGTATGTAGAAGGACTTAAATATAATTTGCTATGTATAAGTCAATTATGTAACAATGGGTATATAGTCTCATTTAATAAGAACATGTGCATAGTCTTATTGTCTAATGGACATACTGTATTCATAGCCAAACAAAAGAACAATCTCTATAACATTAATCTTTAGACTTAAGTAAGCAAAATGTAACTTGTTTGTTATCTAAGGAAGATACGAGATGATTTTGACATAAAAAAATTGGTGTATTTAAACCTCAAACTTTCAAAAAAAAAATGTGTTTGAGCTCTATCTAATCTCTCTTGGAAAATTCATTTTCTTTGTGAAGCTTGCCAGAAGGGGAAATAATTAAAAGGCCCTTTCAAACCTAAAAGTTATGTTTCCATTTCAAGGTCTCTTGAACTTTTGCATATGAATTTATTTGGTCTAACAAGAACCTTGAGTCTGGATGGAAAACGATATGGGTTGGTCATCACTGATGACTATTCTAGATATACATGGATTTTCTTCCTAACTCACAAGAGTGAGTCCTTCGATGTATTTTAAGTATTCCGCAAAAGAGTACAAATGGAGCAAGGTTAGCGTATCTCTAGTATTTGAAGAGACCGTGGAATGAAATGTGAAAATAGAGAATTTCCAATGTTCTGTGAATTAAATTGTGTACGTCACAATTTCTTTTCACCAAGAACACCTAAACAATATGACGTTGAGGGCAGGAAGAACAAAACTCTTTAGGAGATGGCAAAAATCAACCTTTGTGAAAACTCAATTTCAAAACATTTTTTAGCAAAGGTAGTTAACACTACTTGCTATGTACAAAGATTAGGCCTATTTTAGAGGAGGCTCCCTATGAATCGTAGAGAAATAAGAAACCCAACATCCATTGTTTTCATGCTTTTGGATGTACATGTTATATCTTAAATGCCAAGGATCAAATTGGAACAATTGACTCCAAGGTTGATAAATGTACATTCCTTGGTTACTTTGAAAAATCATAGGCTTATAAAGTGTACAACTCACACTTTGATTGTGGAAGAGACCGTACATGTTAGATTTGACGAGTCCTTTCATGATTATGTCCAAAAAATAGTTTTTAATTAAAATTTGCTAAGACATATCACCAATGGGTTGATATTTTCACCAAGGCTTTACATATTGAATGATTTAATTTTATTAAATGTAATTTGAATTTAGTAGAATTCATAAATGATTAATTGATTATACGATGATATCATCTATATAGTACTAACTATTTGTGTGAGACCATGCATGTTTAGTATTAATCCTCTCTCATATAACTTGACTCTGAAAAAACTATTAGTGATTATTAAATGCTTGCTTATTGGGTCATCAATGTGCCACTTAGGAGATAGACATGGTAAAAATAGGGGAGTGTTAATTGATGGTAACTTCGTCTCCTACAAAGAAAGAGTGCAAAACGAGATTTTGAAGTTAGCCTTCTTTAAAAAGAGGGTTCATTTCCTCTTTCAACCAATTGCATGCACATTCCTCTTTTCTGTCTTCAAAATTGAAAGAAAATCAATGATGTCGCAACCTCGTCGATGACCGGACTAATGATGATCCAAAAATGGAAAAAGGGTTAAAAAATGATATGGAGTCGCCACTATAGTTTATTATAAAAAACTATAGAAAATCAAAGAAAATGAAAAGGTGGTTTGTGAATCAAAGAATGGATTCGGGAGTCGATTACGTGTGGGAAAGGTATTAGCACCCCACAATGCCTGACCGAGGATAATACCTTTTATCAAAATGAATAGCAACAAATATGATTTTTTAGAATATTTAAATTTTCAAAAATAGTAGCAATAAAATAAGCAAAGCAAGAGCACTTAAAAATAAAAAAAATAAAAGAAAACAAAAAATGAGATTTTTAAACTAAAGGACCCAAGAAGGATTGACCTTGCTCCTACATATCTTCATCCATATCGAGTGAAGAATCAGGATATATATATATATATATATATATATATATATTACTTTTTGTGAAATTAAACTTTATTGTGGATATCGTTATACGCGTACGACCTTTTGACATTCCAAATGAAATTAAAAATTTCTCAAATTAAATTCAATACAACACGGATGGTCATTTAGGAATTTAATTGAAAATTTATTTAAAATGTAAAGCAATAAAAATCAAGTGTAAAACTAAAACTCTTATTATTTCTTTTTTAAGAAAATTATTGCATAAAAAAAATTAAATGGTATAGAAAAAAATTGTGAACTAAATTTAACCAAATCAACCCACTTTTTTTTTTTTACTTTTTTTAACACTTTTTTTATTTGTTGTTATATTTTAAGGCAATTGCTTCCTACACCCCCACATTTGCTTTCTGCACCCCATCAAAATATGTGAATAGACATTTATATCCTTGTTAATAAAGACAAAAGAGGTTAGGATATCTAGAAAACGCTTTTTGGAAGAGACTGGAGTATGGGGTGTGAAATGCCTTACGAAAAATGTTGTCCGTAAGAAATTTTTGTATTATGCAAAACATTTTTCGTTAGAGGATTTTGTATTATGAAAAACGTTTTCTGTAAGAGAGTTTTGTATTATGGAAAACGTTTTTCATAAGAAGGTTTTATATTATGGAAAGTTTTCTTTAAGAAGATTTTGTATCATGGAAAACGCTTTTGTAAGAGGGTTTTGTATTATGGAAAACATTTTTCATAAGAGGGTTTTGTATTATAGAAAACATTTTTCATAAGAGGGTTTTGTATTATGAAAAACGTTTTTCGTAAGAGGGTTTTGTATTATGAAAAATGTTTTCCGTAAGAGGGTTTTGTATTATGGAAAACATTTTCCGTAAGAGATTCTCCGTAATAAATTTTTGTATTATGGAAAACATTTTCTATAAGAGCTTTTTGTATTATGAAAAACGTTTTCCGTAAGACATTTTACACACCCCACAACCCATTCCAGAATTCATTTTTCGAAACCCATTTTTAAGATACAAATACTGCAACAACCTTATACCCACTCTGCACCCCCTACGTAATGCGAAAACATAAGCCACTTACCTCCCACTCACGATGACGTTGCCGGAGAAAATTACTTTGCAGCACCCACCACCACGGTCCCCGAAGAACGTCCACAACACTTAACAACACCCACTGCACCACTCTCCTTTTGAATATTCTAGCAAGGGTGTTTCTGGCATTATGATATTCTGATGGGGTGCAGGAAGCAAATATAGGGGTGCAAGAAGCAATTGCCTTTTCTAATGAACTAAGCCCCATCCTATATTATAAAGCTTTTACTTTCGTCCTTCAATGCACGTTTATTCCAAAATCAGTGTCAATATTTTATTCTAAATCAAAATTATCACTTGGGCCAATATTTAGACCTAGTTGCCTTGCTTTAGAAGAAACCTAACTGAAATTATGGTTGAATGAAAGAACAGTGACGCCACTTCAGGAAAGAAATGCGAAGGGAACAAGGTAGTTGGTTGTGCAGCTGGCATTGGGAATGATGTTAAATTCTGCCTTTAAATCTCTATACACTACTCCAAACTTGTGCAAATACTCCAATACTAAAACCAATTTTACTGCATAAAAACCTTATGGTTTCTTTGGAGAAGGTCCTCTCTAATTGCTTCTTCCGGAGAGAATGGAAGTTTTCACCATGACAATAATCGATTGTGAAGCCAATGAGTTAGTCAATTTTGGATGATCGTGATTCACGGTGGATAAAAACAGAGACAACGATAAATGAGAAATGAATTATGGAATTCTCTGTGATTTTGACGTTTAATTGAATGAGAGTTAAGGTGTAAAGGTTAGAGTTAAGAAAATTTGGTAATGGAGTTTTTCGGTGAATGTTTAAAACATTCGTTGTTTCACCAAAAACAGAGAGGTGAGTGCAATACGCAAAAAATACAGTGAATGAATTTAAGCATAAAAAAGCTCTCATGAGAGAGGTTTCGTGAAAAAGAGAAGAGAAATTAATGTTGCATGAAATGCATTAAATGTTTCACAACGTTTAAAGTTCATCAGACGGTAGCCAAAGAAGAAAAAGACAATAAAGAGAGTTCAAAGCTACTTCACAACCAGAAAGGGGAATTCAACAACTACTTTTTCCAAGCCTATATAAAGACATACTTTAAAGAGAAGATCAAGGAGAAGAACCATCTTTTGCAAGTGTCAAAACTATGCCATTTTTAAATCTTTGGGCCCAAAAAATTTGTAAGAATATTGTTGTGTTCAGATCAACAAACTAGGAGAGTGAACTTAAACCATTGTATACGTTGAAATACGCTACTCTCTCTATTGAACAAAATTGTTATTGTTTGATCACATTGAGTTTGTCAAGCTAGTAGTGATTTGTTTAAAGAATATTTAGTTAAGTTAGGAGTGATTTTTTGGTAAAGAATATTTGAACAGGGTCAACCGAGAGTGGTTGTGAGTCGAAAGAATATGCGGGTTAAGTCAAGAGTGACTTGTAAAAGAATACTTGAGGTTAAGCTAGAAGTGACTTTGTAAAAAAAAAATATTTGTGTGTACTTCACAATGATAAGCTGCCTAATAGAAATTGACTAGTTAGTCAAGAACTAAAAGTAGTTTATTGTAACAAACAAATCAGTATAAAATATCGTGTAAACTCTCTAGCTATCTCTCTTTTTGTAAAAATATTTTGTCAAAGTATCAAATTTGAATAAACTATATCATCTAATAACAATATTAGAATATACTTAAAAAAACATTGAATAGTTGCCAATCCTCTCATTCTTATATTTTTCTTATTTTTTCACGCTTGTGATAAAGTTTTATAAAGAGTTTATAATAGGATTTCATAGTATTCCTATAATATACTTTTAAAATTAACATCTTATTGTTATGCTAATTTTCCTGTTTTGTTGAAAGTCTTGTAAAACTTGAAATTAGTAAATTAAGTTATTGCATGATTAAACAATTAAAGACAGCTCTCTAATAAAGAAGAAATAATATAATTATTATATTTTTCTTACTCTCATAAATCTCACTTTTGTTTGTTTTTTTTAATTTATATTATATGCATTGAAAATTTAAAAATTATTGAATACAACATTTTTTATAATCGAAACTAGTTTTTATTCAAATGATAGACAAATTCAAAGGTTATTGTTCATTCTACATTTGTAGAATGGTTTGAAATCTTTTGTTCCATTAACCTACCTTTACAGTTAAGGTTACAATTCTAACACGTTTTTTCTTGAAACAATCTCAACAAATTGAAATGATTGTATTTCTCAATAAATATATATATATATATATATATATTAATTTAAGTAAAAATAATAATTCCAAAACAAATTTAATTCAAAATTAGAAAAACACAAAAAATAAAAGTCATATATTCAAATATGATTTTAAGAATTTTAAAATTAAATAAATGAAAATTATGTTTAAATATAAATTCCAATTTAAAAAGTGAAACAATCACATGTTCAAACACAACTTTCATGTTAAGAAAAAGAATTTGAAAGTCGCATGCAATGATAGCACTTCAATCGTTTTTTTTTTTTTTAAAGTCAGTATAATCTTATACTACTTTTTTCATATATAAAATTATGAAAAGTTGAAGTGGTGCATCAAAGTATGTTTTGTTTTTATAAATATTTAGAAATATATAAATAAAAATCCTGCTTGAAAATACAATTTTTTTCCTTTCAAAGTTATGAACACAACTCATTCATTAAATATTTTTTAATAAATTTAAACAAACATTGCGTCACTTTCTTAAATAACTCTGAAATAAGTATTAAAATGTGAAATTAACTTTTTCTACGAAATAAAGTAGAAGATAACTTATTTTCTTCCAATCTTAATTTAGATCGCAAATTATGATTCACAACACTTAATTAATATATAGCAACTACTGATACGATCACTAACTTAAAAATTTTGTAGATACTAACTTGTAAGAATGTTCTTTCATTAACGTTAAGATAATTACGTTAGTTAACTAGTCTTTAATTTTTTTTAGTATCGATTTTTGTTTTTGAATATTTCTATTTTTGTTTATACTTTTTTTATAGTAGCAAAATGCACCAAATAACCTAATTGGATTTTATGTACGCACAAAAACAAAAAGAGAATGAAAAAGGAAAAATCTTGCACTGAACACCATAGACTCACTCGCAGTTAACGGTTCCCACTGACTCACAATGCAATCGCACCTTGTGGTGGGTTCCTTCTCCGTCGCACGCTATGGTGGCGCCGCCGATTCCAGCCCCTTCCACTCCGCCGCACCTTCCTGCTGGTCCAACCCTCCTCGCCGGCGCTCTCCACTAGTCGTGGCCTCCTCCTCGCCCGCCGCCGTCAACGGTGGCCAGAATCACTATGCCGTGCTCGGCGTCGCCCGCACTTCCAGCGCCGTCGACATCAAACGCGCTTATCGCCTCCTCGCCCGCAAGGTATTCTTCGATATTTCATGAATATTTGATTGATTGATGTTTCGTTTTGAGTCTGCGTTGTAATATGCTACAAGCTGTGATGATTCTTGATTTGACGAGAAAACCTACGAATTAGGTTATGGTAACTTATAGGAATCTTGGTTGTTTGTTTCTTTGGCATTTCAGTAGTTTGTAATTGTTTCAAGTTATTTGACAATTTCTGGTGCCTGGTGGTTGGTTGTGTAATATTGCTGCAAGTTTATCTTCTCTCCGAAGAGCTCAAACCAAAATAATAAAATTACACGAGTAATCCCCTAAGTGTTGAATATCCATGACTTTAGTTCTTATGTTTTATACTTTAACTAACATTCCTGGACATATTTGAAGGGCTTTTTAATATCTGGGGATTATATAGGGAAATATGATATGGTTTGACAGGGAAATAGACATGTCTCATTATAAGATATTGAGATTTTGTTCCTAATTATTGTATTTCTTCTTCATTATAAATAAGAATACTCATGTGTGTACCCAACACAGAGGCTTCATTATATTCCTTCTCAGTTTCTCTCCGGAACATGGTACCAGAGCGGTGCTATCCTTCGTGACTTGTTTTGTCACTAATTCTTTGATCAGGTTCATTTACTAAAAGCAATTAGAGTTCGCATAATAAAAGCTCAAGCTGCATGAGTGAATTGAATATGGGTGTTCTATCATGTCTGGTTCCCAAATGGATAGTAAGACTAAGAGACATTGATCAATCTGTTGGTCAATTTTCCTAGTGGGACCATGTTTATGAGTAATGTTGGTGGTTTTGGGTATATAAAGACATTGTTCAAGTTGCTTGGACTCGTTTGTTGAAGAGATTGGAGAACATAATGTTGTGCTAAGCTGTGACCGACAATGACAGCAATGTCTTGGTTGGTAAGAATATAGTGTTGATTGTTAAACTTATCTATTACTTTGGATCTCCATATGCTGCATGTTGTGTAAACATGGTGTTAGAATACATGGGTAAAACTCCTAAAGTAATAAAGGGCCATAAAAAGAAGGCAATTTCATGTTGTTTTCATCTGCAACCGTTCCTTAGCCCTCAACAATGTAGGAAGTTTACAAACAAGATGGACGAATTGGTTATAAGCAGAGGACTAGGTTTACCACAACGTTCCTCACCCTTCAAAGATTACATAAACCCGAAGTAAAACTTAGAAGGATGTTCACCTTGGAAGAGTGGTTGAACATGGAGACCAGAAAAAAAGTGCAAGAGAGAAAGACAAGTGATACTGTCTTTATGATAACATTTTGGAATGGTGCTTGTCTATCTCTCAAGGAATGAGGCCGTTAGTGAATGTTCTAAGCCTACTTTGTAGTGAGAAAGGGCCCACACTATATATGACATGTATTGTGACATTTTTGCTATCTTTGATAAAAAATAGGAGTGCCAGATCCATCATCCATTGCATGTTGCAGGTTCATTTTCCTTAATCCTCAACACTTCTACAATGACCCAACATTGATCAACATCTCGCATTGTCTTTTGAACACTATCATTGGTAGACCTTCTTTAGGTGAGGAAGAAAATAATACAATTCCTAATCAAGTGCCCCTTTATGGGAGAGTAGAATAGAAGGTATGCTTGTCATACCTTATACAAATAGCAAAGTCTACTATTGCTTTGGCTAAGTTTAAGTTGCACTGTTTTATTAAATTAAATTACATGACCATTCATGTAAATAGTATGCCAATTATTGTATTACGACAAAGTGGTGTAGGATTTATGGGAAACATGTTCCAATTTTGCAAGTCATTGCAATTAAAGTGTTAAACCTAACATGATTGAGGTGTGAGCGCAACTAATGTGCATTTGAACAAATTTATTATATAGTATACTTGTGAGGCTGTGAGCTCATCATAAACTTAACTATTTTTTTCAGAATTATAATATATATTTATTCCAAGAAGAGATGCAAGGTGGAACATAAAAGTACAGCCTGCCAAAATGAGAAAAAAAGAAAGGATCAAGTTTCTTGTTTAATCAAATTAAACTGAATTGACAAACACGACTTTGTGTATGTGAAGTATAACTAAACTCCCAGAGACTATCTTGACACAAGAATTTAATCGATCATATTCTCCTAGATAATATCTATGATTGTAATGAGTGGTTAGTTGGGAAAATGGGCGAAGATAAATTGGTCTTTGGTGATGATGGTTTGACTTGGAGAGCTTTTGGTGATGCAATTGGGGCTGATGAGCCAGCTAGACTCAGTAGACGACATGCTAGACTCACTACAGATACACCTATTGAAAAGGAGTAGGAGGAGCATGAACAGATCTTTCATGATGAAGAACAAGAGAATGATGATGTAGAAAGCTTGGAAATGAAGATAGCGATTCTATTTAAGGAATCTATTCTAATAGGCACTAAGGAAGCGTACTTTGATCCTTAGTCTTTGATTAGTGTTGAATTTTAATGTTACTGGCAATGGATTTTGATTGTGAATTGTGACTGTCTTGAATTTTGTCTATTTATAAATGCTACTATAGAAGTGGCAGTATATTTGGTATCTGAGTTTGTAAATACTACTTTCTCATTTTATCTTGTCTGTTATTTTTCTGTGAGTGCAGTATCATCCCGATGTTAGCAAGGATCCACATGCTGCAGAATTATTCAAGAGCGTTCGTCATGCATATGAAGTGAGCAATTGCTATTCCACTTTTCTTGATATATGGAAATAGTTTCTATTACCAGGGATTTAATTTCATTTTTCTGGGGCAAGGAAAAGTTCTACATTTTTTTAATAGGGGCCCTACTGTTACATTATGCAGTTTTACTGGTTCCACAACCATATTCTTTGAATTTATTACATTTATGAAGTAGTTTTTGAATTTTGAAGCATTTTATGAAGTTCCTAGAATTCATTCTGTAATATAAGGTTTGCTTCTTATTTGATTTTCTTGTGCTTTGGAGCATATCTACCTTTGGAAATCCAATGACGGTATCTTGTTCTTTATATCCTTAAACAGGTACTATCTAATAAAGCAACTAGAGTTCAGTATGATCAAGAACTTCAGTTTGGTCACAAATCTCCCAGGGAAAAATGGAGTTACAGTACTGAGTTTGAAGATCAGGTAAGAGTCTATAGATGGGCTCACCTGAGGAAAAAAATGCGTGGTGAAAGATACCGGGAGCATTACAATGTCAATGAGGACTACAGCAGTGAAACAGAGGAGGAAGAAGATGAAGAAAATTTAGATGAAGAGAGAGGTTCTTTTATTGAAGTGCTTAGATCAGCGTTCTTGTCACTATTTTTATTTCAGACATTTGGATCCCGACTCTCTCTTACATTCAGCGGCGTGATGGCATTGTTAGATGAAAGGCTGGACACCGGCTATAAAATTGGCCATGTAATAGCATGGATTTTGGGTGGGAAGGGTGGCGTATTGCTAACGTTGTGCTTGGCTTTAGCAAGTTGGGTTTGCGGGAAAACCAGTAGCAGTGTTGTTGCACTGATTGTGGTGGCCATATGGGTTGGCTCCTACCTTGGAAGGTATGCACCACTTCCCCAAGGTGCGCTATTGGCGCTTCTCTACATGTCCATTAAGCTACAATCTGACCTAATATAAACACATTGTGCACTGCAACTAGCATATGTTCTGAACTTGTACATCTGACTATGTCTCCATTATGGTGTTTGTACATTATAATATATTCTGGTAAATGTAAATAATTGTTATTTTCTGATTATAAATAAAGTGCATTAACGGTTGATGAGTTGGATTATGCAAATTTCCATCTTGTCCCTGAGTGTGCAGTGCTGGCATAGATGGGAGAAAAAGTGTTGAGAATGAGGAACAAGGCTTTGGAAAATTAACACAGAAATTAGTTATTATTAGAATTGTACAAGCTACTTCCCCTTTTACCTATCAAGCATTTGCAGAAAGAAAAGAAAGACAAGAATTTACAGGTTTCTTCACTCCGGGAGTGAAAATAAAATAATGAATTAAAAGTTTCTGCAACAACAATCAAGATTGGAGAAGTTCCAACATCTAAGAGCTCTTTACTTGAACACCATCATTCCGGGACATCAAATTTCTCCAGATATACCTCCCGCTGGCCATGTCAACAAATACCCAGAATCCATTCTGAATCATCTGAAACCAAAGAAAAAAACTACCAGTCAGGATTAAAAAGAAGAAACTCAAGAATGGTGGTGAATTATATAAAAAAATGGAACAGAGGGCACCTTGATGAAATTGAAATGATCCTTGTCGGAGGAGGCTCTGTTGTTCTGGTCTTGGGTGGTGAGGTCAATCTCTGGGGAGGAACGCACGGTGGTCCAGGCAAAGTAGGCGGCCAATGCTGCGGAGAAAAAGACGAGGATGAACCTGAGAGGGCACATGTTTTGCAAGGCAACAAAGAGAACTGAATTTACAGAAATAGGAAGTCAGAAAGAAAGAGCGAAAAGTGAAGACAACCAAAGCAAGTCAAGAATTGTTTGTATCATATGTGCTTTGATTATGTTGAGGTGAGTTGTTTTTATACGAGAATCACTATAATTGTAACAATGAATGAATTAATAAAAGCGAGTAAAGGCAGACGCTGCGTTGTACGGGTCTATGTGTGACTTTTCTTTAAGAACCAGTGTTGTTTACACTGTCAAATGTAACGCTTTACCTTTCTGCATATTGGTCTTTGTAAAACCTTGGAATAAAGGAAAAACATATACAATATAACAGTAATGTTATTATACTATTATGCATCAGCTGGCCCCCCTTGTTCTGAAGGAAAATCTTTTGGATCCTACGAAGTTGACCACATCTTGGTTATCCATCTACTCCACGGACCAATTCTCTGCAGCATTATTATTTGTTATGATATTTCTTTTTCATGCTATCGTCTCTTAAACTCGAAGATATATTTTTTGGTCTGCAAAAAAATATAGTTTTCCTATGTAAGGCAATATTCAATATTAACCTACTCCCTTGCGCGCAGGGACCGAGTCTCAAAATTTTGTTGAGGGCCACAGATATTTAACACACGAATCAATACTGAACTAATACCTTTATCCTATAACTTAACAGCTCAAATATTTCCACCTCATTTAAAATGCCAAGTTGTATTTTTTTATATATAAATAAAAAGAGTTTAACGTATTTTTTTCCCTAAATTTTTCAGTTTTCTTTTTTAATTTTAATAAAACTTTTTTAACAGTTTTAACTTTTGAAAGTTTTTAAACATTTTATTTATGAAATAACCTCGTTAAAAAAACTTCCTTTAATTAAATCATTATTGGTTATGGAGCTACACAATATCACCCACGGGCTTGTAATAAAGTTTGATGTGACACCTAACTAAAGCATCTATTAAATTTGATTAATCTAATTTTGACAGGATATTCCTTAATACTAGAAAATGATGATGTTAAGAATCGAGAAAAACTTAGAGATGGAGTATTTGATTTCCTCCAAATATTGAAAATAATGATAATTTTAGAGTTTGATCTTGATTTTTGTTCTTAGTTTAGTGTACTGTAAGTAATTTATTTTATCTTAGATTTTACTTTGAAAAAGTAAACCAGTCATTTAAAAGTGTTTTGTGATATTTGGAGTTATTATGTTCTATTTTAATCGATTAAAATTATTTTAGTCTTTTAAAATATTCTTATTTTTTGGGTTTAAAATGAAAAACATTTTAATATATAAAAATATAAATTAATTGATTAAAATCACTTAATCTTTTAAAAATTAAATTTGTAAGTTTTTTAATTGATTAAAACAGTATTTTAATAGATTAAAATCAATTAAAGTGGTTAGTCAATAGATTAAAAAGTATGGTTTTAAAATATTAACACATTGTTCTGTTTTAATGAAGTAAAATAAATTTAATTTATTAAAACATCAGTTATATAACCAAGATACCTGATCCAAAATTAATTCAAATCTCTTGTAAAAGTATAAAAATGTTTTTCTTATTCAGAGTTGTTTGGATAGTTACACTTTTTTAGTCTTTCTTTACTTGATAATGGTTCCAAAGTCTTAAATTGAGTTTAACACATTCAATATCACCATTATTTCTCTTTTACAATTTTGAGCTTATTCTTACCAAGTGATCTTTCTTGATCAATGGTTCCAAAGTCTTAAATTGAGTTAAACATATTCAATATCATCATTACTTATCTTTTACAATTTTGAGCTTATTCTTACTAAGTGATATTTCTTTACTTGATAAGTGGTTTCAAAGTCTTAAATTGAGTTGAACACATTTAATATCACTTTTACAATTTTGAGTTTATTCTTACCAAGTGATCTTTCAATTTTTTTTTTGTATTTTTTTTGTGTTATTAGTTCTTAATTAGAGCAGTTAAGGTGTTCTTATGATCATGTTTCTTATGATGTTATTGAGATTTTATAGGATTCAAGATATTGGTTTTTGGATGTTTTGTTTCTTGTTTTCCTAATGTGTATTATAAACATATGAAATATAGTAAATCGACTTGATCAAGATAGTTGAACAACTAGATATAATTATTTTATAAAAATAAATTAGTATAAATTTTGGTATTTTTCTTACTTCTTCAATTTTCATTTATTATATTACTAACATATACTTGGAAATTAAAAAAGAATATATTAAAACTAGAATAACTATTTGTCAAGAAATCATATTTCATTCTAAATACAATATGATTTAAGAAAAATTATAATCTATTTGTGAAAATCTTTCATAGTTCAATTCATCATGTCTTAAAATTTAATATTTTATTCAAACAATTAGTATTACAAACTAGTTTTTGAAAGATATTCAATTTTTTCTTTGATTGGTTCTCAAGAAAAATGGTTGAGAATAAGATGTCTTTTGTTGAAAGTGCTTCTATTAACATAGTATCCATATTTAGTGAAGTTAATTATTAGTTTTAGAAAATGAGCATAAATTTTTTTATTAAATTAGTTTATATATTTGAGATGTTAATTGTTAATGATCCTTACATATTCTTAAACACAAAGCTAATGATGTTGAAATTAATACATCTTGAACGAATTGAATGATGTTGAGAGGAGAACAAACATAATTTGATTATAAAATTAAAAAGGTTATGACATATGGATTGAATGTTGATAATTTTTATATTTCTTAAAGGAGTAGTGCTAAGAAAAGGTGAAATACTTTAGAGGCCAGACATAAAGAGACCAGACATACACTTGTATGGAAATATAAATTATTTAAGATGCAAAAGGCTGATTTCATTTTCGATTCTCATTGTTATATTTTTAAAATATAATGATTAAAATTAATTATCCATTGAAACCATTAAATTTAAATAATAATAATAGTTAGGATGATATATATTTCTTTTACATTATTGGAGTTTGATCTCTTATGTATCTATCAATAAAACCATTACGCTTTATCTATAATTATTATTTCATGCTATGCCTAATGGACTCCTTCATCATTCTTAAAATATGCAGTAATAGGCTTATAAGTGGAGTTCTGATTAATATGCATTTTTTCTTTTAAGTGCTACATGCATGGTCAATGATCATACACAATGTCACTACACACTATTGGTCACTGAAATGCATTATTGTCTAGGTCACATCATGAATTTAGAAACATGTTTTCTTTCATTCTCTTTAGTTATACTTTATTCAAATTATATAAAGTCTGATGCATGTACACGAATAATTGTGGCTGTCGTGAAAGGATGTGTGTAGTGTTCAAACACTCCACTGACGATTGATCAGAATTATTATAAAATAAAACAATGTTTCAGGCTCAGATGTGGCCACCTCAAATATAACTTGTTTGAGTGTGCACATTATACGAAAACTTTACAAAGACTTTTAGCGTAGGTTATTTTGGTGAGTCATACAAAGACTTTCGGCTTAGGTTATTTTGGTGAGTCATTGTTATAAAATTAATAAGTTATACTATTTTCAAAATTTCAAAGAACATCGCAGCAGTGATGAACTGGGGAAGTTGATTGAACCACGAATTTTTATACGAATATTCTTACTGAAATGTGAGACATAGTTGGTAGGGTGTAAACTTCTTCTCAAATCCTAAAATTTTAGGGAAGTTATAATAAATGAGATCTGAACACTGAGTATATAAAGACCCTTCTTTAATGATCAAGTAAGATATCAAAATAATAATGATATTTTTGAGAACAGGGATAAGAAACATGTCTGATGTACATATAGGAGGGGTGTAGCTTGATATCAGATTGACTACAAGTGTTATTTCTTGAATAAATTTTGGAAAATATTATTCAATAACGTCATATTGATTTTTTTTCAGCTGTGAAATTAAAGATTAAAAAAAATTCAAGAAAAATGTTAAAAATTGTAGAACAAAGTGTAAGGTGTTACCATACGTCCAAAAGGAACTATTGGAGAATAAATGTTTTATTTGGAAAAGTGAGAATAAAGACAGAAAAAATGAAAGTCACCGACAACTGATATGATATGATGATAATCGTGTGATTATTTTGATGATCTTGTCATTCTTTTTTATTATGATTCAAATTTGCATTTGATGAAGATATATAGATCGCTAGTAGTTGTGCTTCATTGTATATTACACTTAAGAAGGAGTTCTTTTCATTTTACACCAAGAAATATGAGTTGCTTGAATTTATGCAATATTTGTGGTCCATTCAAGGTATAATCCTTTAGTGTTGTACTTTTTTTTGTTACCTTTATTGATTTTTGTTTCAAGAAATAAAAGATCGGAGATGTTCAAATGATTTCATGCTTTGATTGAGAGGTAGTGAGACCAAAAAGTTCAAAAACATTCCTGTTGACAAATGATTGAGTATTGTAAACTCTTTTATGTTAAATGTAAGCAACATGGTATTGTATATAAAAGATTCCTTTTAGAACTCCTCAATTGAATGGTTTAGTAGAGAGGATGAACATGACATTGATAGAGAGAGTGAGGTATATGTTTTTTGTAGCTAAGTTACTTAAGTAATTTTTTTAAGTGAGGTATTGCACACTGCAAGTTATGTTTTTAATCTTAGTTTTCGCATTGCTTTGGATAGTGTGTGCCAAACAAAATTTGGTTTGACGAGAATGTAAATTATTAGTTCTTGATTGCATGACATTTGTACATGTTTCAAATTATGAAAGGTTGAAGTTGGATAAGAAGTCAAAGAATGTATCTTTATTGGTTATGACGAGGATGAATTTGGTTACAAGTTATATGACTTTGTTTAGAAGAAGCTTTTTAGAAGTCATGACTGACACCCCTAAACCAAACAGAATGCAAAATATATGTATAATCGATTATATTCTTTGTCATAATCGATTATTACAAAGTTTGAATCTCACCGCTATGACGAACCTCACTCACTGTAGCCACCTTCTCCTACGACGACAAAATTCTACCACAACATACTAAGCCACTAGCTTTCTTACCCACCACATACGTCTAACTCATGAGCAGAAGACGGAACAGAGAGTCAAATCAAGTGGGAGAAGGAGACTCAACCAGTAACCACACTGTATCCAACATTCTTTTTTAATGGTGAATTCAAATCCCTCAACTACCACCAAATACAAGATTCCACTGCCAAGGTCTCAGAAGAATCCCTGCCAAAGGAGCTAGCGAAATCTCTGCCAAAGGTGCTACCATGCATGCTACACAGTGGAATATACTGTAGAAGCACATGCTGGATTCAAAATGTATTTACATATATTTCACCGTGGCTTTCTCGTCATCTCCCATATTTCCGCACTTCTAAATCATGACAATCATTTCAATCAAACGAAAATACTCCCGCATTTTGAATCTTATATTATAATGTTATATATATATATATATATATATATATATATATATATATTATGTTATATTTTTATATATTACATATTGATAGGTAAACAAATATAAAACAACCCAGATGATGATAAAGAAAATCAAGAGAAAGATATTAAGGCAAACCAAGAATTATTAACAAATTAATTAATTCTAATTAATCAATAAAATAGAGTATGAGTTTTTTAGTGCGGTGAACTTAGTGTATTTTACTTTTTCATGAATCGAAATAGATGGTGTCCTCGTAGACCACTTAACTATTAGTGCATACTAGAGTCCACCAATACGTTGATAATTAATTAAGTATGAAAAATAATTCTAAAATTGAAATATGGTTTTTGCAGTGATTTTTGACTCATTTTAAATACAATTTTCTAAAAAATGCGAGATCAGAATCCAATAAAAATTAATAAGTGTATAAATATAGTTTTTTATTTTATGTTTTATGTTTTAAAGCGCATACAAGATATGACCTGCTTGCTTGCTGATAGGTTTGAGTTGACGACGGTGTGCTCCAAGCACACATGCATCAATCGATAAGAAATTATTAGCATAAAAATGAAGATAAGCAATATAACATTATTTTAGACTTTTTGAAATTGTTCTTTTAAAAAAGTCACTTAAAAATTTATTCTCGAAAATAAACACAATTTAAATAAATTTAAAAAAGCAAATAGTTTGTAAATTTAACTATCTAGAATTATTTTACCAGACACGATTTTTTAAAAATTTTAAACTAAAGTAACTAATTACACTTTATGAATTATTTTATATATTTCGTATTTAAAATTAATATAATATCGTTATACACTTTGAGGAACCCAAACAATGTTTTACTCAAATTTATTAAAAATTAACTAAATTCCATATATGTGTGACATAATACGAATTCCTTTCAGGCAGTGTAACAACTTATGAATCTATACAAAAACTATTGGTACATTAAGACTTTGCGCGCCTTGTAACGAAGTATATTTGGAACTTTTCTAGCCTGGACATCTCAAGTTAGAATTTTAAGTTTGTCCTTTTTTTCTGGTTTCTTTTTTATTATGATTCTTATGAAATCATGTTTTAAGTGTTGATTTATTTATTATTAGTTATGTCTTTTTAATATATGATATATCATGATTTATATTAAATAAATTTAATTGGCATATTTTATTTTTATGGATCTATCAATCTATCATGGATATTACTGAAATCAGGTTTAAAGAATTTAGGTATGAAAGATAATATTACAAAGTCTCTCAATCTTAGGTTTTGACCCAGAGGTTAAGAGAATGAGTAAATTGATCACATTTTCCTTTAATTCGAATATCTAACAAGAATATTATTAAAATTGACTTTAAGGAGATCGAACTTGGGTCACAACACTATATAGCCCTAAATTTTGGCTTTTGTGGTGACCAATACCAAGCTTATAAGCTTTTGAAATGCCACCAAGCGAAGATTGCCAAATGTATAAACTTTGGTGACAACATCAATTAAAGACTGACAAGTGTATAAGCTTTGACAACGATATTAGTGAAGATTGAAAAACATAAATAAACTTTGACAATGACCGCATCAAAGATTGTCAAACGTAAATAAGCTTTGGTGACGAAATCAAGTAAAGATTGAAAATCTTAAATAAGCTTTGGTGAAGATCTCATTGAAGATTACTAAGCATAAATAATCTTTGGCAACAAAATTAAACAAATATTTTTAGGTGTAAACAAGTTTTGGTGACGACCTCATCGAAGATTGTCATGTGTATAAGCTTTGGCAACAAAATCAAGTGAAGATTGTCAAGTTTAAATAATTTTTGACGACAAACTCATCGAAGATTTCTAAATATAAATAAGCTTTTGTGAGATGACCTCATTGAAAATTGCCAAGCATATAAGCTTTGACGACAAAGTCAAGCAAAGATTGTCAAGTGTAAATAAGTTTTGGCGATGACCTCATTGAAGATTGTCAAGCATATAAGTTTTGTATAAACTTCAAGTGTTTTAGCGAGATCTCTATCCCTAAAGGATATCCTTATCTCTACATGTCCTCAAACCTGAATCTATTTGCTAAAAAGCCATAAATTTATAATAATTTTTTCAGACATTGAAGGTAATTATAAAGCATACTATCAAATTATTATTTTTTTTTGGCTATAAAATCCTTTATTATCAATTAATTGAAAGGTAGAAAAAATATTGAAAAGAAATTACGAAGTAATTTGAAATGATTGGTTCCTTGATGGATCCCAACACTCCATATTCTCCCCTCAAACCCTCATCAATGGCATTTATTATATTACTTCCCTTGAAGTTCTTCTTGCATCCTTTTTGTGACTCCTCTGTCCTCCTTTCATTCTTTCCTAGGCATCTTTTCCATTGGTTTGCCATCATTTTGTAAGGTTTGAGATACCGCCTCTTCCTCCTTTTATGTCATCATCCTTCTTATAACTTGCATTTCTGAAAATGGTGCATGATTGATTTACTTGCCCTATGGTGGACACCAAAATGTTCTAGCAAGGAAGTATAGAGATCCCAAGCTAAAACATTTTGTTTGTCTTTTTTTTCTTTTTTCCATTATTCCTTTTAATCTATTGTTCTCTTATTTCTCCTTCTACATTATAACTCCTATGAAACTCTATTTTAAACCTTGATTCATTACATTTATTACTAATTACACCTCTTTAATCCTATGATCCCTATTAAAAATAGTATAAATATCCTAAAGATATTATTGAAGTTCTCTTATTAAATAGATTTAATTGTTGTATCTTACTCCTTTGTGAGTTGGCCAACTATGGAGAATATTACTTAGATCAAGTTTAAAGAGAACGAGTATGGACTATAACACTCCAAGAACAATAAATTAAGGTGGTTAAACTCTAGATTTTTATTAATCTTACAATACGTGGATACCCTTTTTTTTTGTCTCATATTATACATGATAAATGGGTTTGGAATTGACAAAATGATTCTTTGATGTTGGATATTATCTTTTTATTGTGGTTTGTATTGTATTTATTTGAAAGGGTGATTTTCATATTTACTATAAGTTTCCTTTACCATGGGTGGGTAATATAAGATGGTTACTAAACTTTTATTTTTCAAAATAATAATGTTCGACATGAATTATTTGTGATGATAAAGTGAAGAAGTTAAAGAAGGAGTGGAAGTTATATGTTTTTTAGTATTAGTGTTAAGATTCTTTATGAGAAAATGTTAGTAAATGTATTTATAAACATGTAATTTCTAATTCAAGAAGGAGTAGACACCTTAGAAGTATGATATTGAGCTATATCTCTCATCCCGAATAGGTGTTGAAGTGTAAAAAGTCCAAATAATGGAAAAAGGTGCACATCTTAATGAAAAAATTTATGATGTTTAGAATAAAAGGAGTCATTGGGACAATAGGAAGAGAGACTCCTAACACCATAAGTCATGTGATTGATGATATCAAACAAACATTACTTAACCATGTATTTTGAGTTAACTCTTTTAAGGAAAAATTCAACACATGATTTCGATTAAGTGTTTAAATACAACAAAGCATAAAACATAGTCTTGCATGTAAGATGTATGTGTTTTGTCTCACAAACAATACAATATTGTACTCTCTTCCTTATGTTTGATAAGCATAATTGATACTCAGACGATACATGCACAAACTAAACTAACCTCATATTACTTGAACATTTGTACACCTATTCTATTATTTTAGGAATTTCAATTACTATTGCCTATCAAAGAGATGTGCTCAAGGTTTAAAGACATGTCAACATCAAGATCTCTTGAAGCACAAGAAAAAAGTTGTTTTCTTCAACAACTTATTGACACAGAGCATTCAACTCTAGTTCAGTTATACACCATGTACGGTGTGTACTTTTACTATGGTTTGGTGCAAAAGGTTATGCTACCTAAAGAGATAAGTTACATCAGCAATTATGGATGTTGCATACAGAAAAAGTACATTTAAAAATGCACTGATGGAATTTAATGCAACATCCATATTCAAGCTCGTTAGATGCAGAAAGTACAAACATGAAAGTTGAAGCTATTTAAAAACCAAAACGAACTTTCAATGAGTATCTTCTTCTAGCACTTGTGTAAAGCTTTTCAAGTAATAAGAAGAAGTACGTTGAGGATGTATTGTGCCAAAATGTTGCTCAAATATTGAGCACCTCTCAAATCTATCAAAAAGAAGAATGATAAATCCTTGTACATAAAGCAGAAACTTTGCCAAATCTCTATATTCAAAAAGTTTTAAGAAGAACACTATGAGTGTTCATAGAGCAAATTAGGAGAGAGCACTTAAGCCTTGTATTCGTCGAAAGATATAATGCCTTCCTAGAATACTTACCTAATGATATGAACTAGGAGAAAACTCTTTAAACCTTGTACTTGTCGTAAGATGTAAACACTTCCTAACATTCAGACTCAGTGGTATGATGATCGTATGAAAACTTAAATTTCCTACCTTGGCCAAAAATGATTGTCTGGTAAACAATACTCAAGGGAGTAGTTAGGAATGACTAGAAATTCAAAGAATACTGGTTTATCTAGGAGTGGCTTGACAAATAATATTCATTTATCCAGGAGTAGCTTGGTAATTTATACTTGTTTAGATAGGAGTGATTAGGTAAAGAATATTCATTTAGCTAGGAGTGATTTATGATAGAATACTTAGTTAGGCCAAGAGTCACTTGTGAAAAGAATACTCAATGGATTAGCTAGAAGTGGATACAAGACTAAAGAAGAATCGAAATGTACTTAAAAACATTTGTTTGCCTGGTGGAACTCAGTCTGTTAATTGAGAATTGGATATTGTGATAGATGAACCAGTATAAAATGTTGTGTATATTTCTCTCTTCCATATCTCCTTTACATTATATGTTACTATTGTGTACACTAACTTGAGAAGGAGAGTAATAGTAAGATTACACAACTAAAAATGATATACCCAAGTGTTTTAATTAAGTCTTCATGTTTCATCTGTTGTGAGCTATCAGACACAAGAATTACAAGTTGATCACTTGAAAAAATTAAACTGGAAAAAAATATTTAGCCAAGTAACTTTAAGTTACAAAGTTGCACCTATTGTGACCTATCAGACCAAAGAACTACAACCTAATCACTTGATGAACAAAATTCTCGTATAAGTATTTCCCATTAGACGATTTTTGCAAAAAGTGATTAATATTTTAATGTAAACACAATTCAATCCTTCCTTTTTGTGTTTTTTCTATTTTTTTCATAGTTGTTATTAGAGCCTCCTCTGAAGGGTTAAACAATTGCCAACAACTAATAGAAAAGATCCAACATTACCAGCATATAATAAGAAATACAATTGAGTAGCAAAACGAGGTACAATGAACAGGAAGTAGAATAAATGACAAGAGATGAAGCCAAATTGTTTGTACAACTATCTCTAGGTGTAAGCTAAAATAGGATGCTAAAGGAGAATGAGGTCCTTAGAAAGAGAAGAATTGCATCTTCATATGTCAATATAAGTTATTCACCATGATGGATGATAAGATTATAGAGGATATAATTGGAAGAATTCATGGAAAGTTTAATGTCTTGTGGATCATTTGTACTCTATGTCATCAACTCCGTATGACCAAACTCAACTCAAACAAAAGAGGTCTACCCATCTAAAGAAGAAAAAAGAGAAAGTTGATCTCTCCAAATTCCTTGATTAGTGAAGAAGCATACAAGAAGATGTAGCTCAGATGAAGAAAAGGCAATAGATGAAATGAACTCATTTTTACTGATAACATCTTTAATGAGTAATCATTAACTAGTGTTAAATGATTAAAAAGAACTTTTATGATAAAACAACAAGCTTATTAATGCATGACTATCAACGCAACTTTGTATAGAACAATTGGCATGCACATTAAATGTTGCACATTGTCATGTTTTCGTCCACGTCACCATTTGAAGCCAAACCTTCACCGTAATTTCAAATATCTCAAATGATAACCTAACGTGACACTCAAGCTTCTTATAAAGAAAGTTTGATCACCTTGAATTTTTCTTCGCTCTTCTTTTCTTCAAATTTTCATCACAATATCTCAATGGCACCTAGAAAGGACATTCAGAAGACACCATCTATCTCTATTATAGCAGAGGTAGTGTTGTTGTTCCCTAAGACACAGTTTGTGTTGGATCGAGCACTTCTTGCTAGACCAAAGCTATAGTCGATAGTCAAGGTGTAACTCTTTCTACTTAAAAGTGTAACATCCCAAGTGTCATGATTCAATGGTGACTTGGCCCACTTGTCCTTTGCCATAGGACAATTGATGTCACCTACAACAATCTCTCTTTCAGTAATTGTCCGACTAGGAATCAAACTCTTTTGATTGTGACTCAGCTTACCTAGCCTACATCATGGGATATTGCCTTCTGAAAAATTGTTCCATCGGGGATCAAACTCATCACATTGACTTTGATATCAATTGTTGGATCGAGCTCTTATCACTATGTCAAAAGTTATAGTTGATAGTCAGGGTGCAACTCTTTTTACTTAAGAGCGTAGCAGCTCAAGCGCCACAATTCGATTATGTCTTAACCCACCTAGTTTCTGTCACGGGACAGTTGAAGCCACTTACAACAGTTTATACTTGAAAAATTCATCGGCTTCATCCCGTAGTCAAGGTATTTAATCTAATGGGATGGATGCAATTGTTAGCCTTGAGAAATCACTAGAACCATGAAACTTACTATTGGTTTTGGTTCAATGCACAAGCAAATAAAAATGTTTCATAGGAGTAGTATCTAGAAGACAATTGAAGTCTTTGCAAGAAATGTTGTAAATGTTTGCCTACTAAAAGAGGAAGGAGTAGTGTTCTCAAGCTTATGGGACATTTGCCTACTAAAAGAGGAAGGAGTAGTGTTCTCAAGCTTATGGGACACTGACTTGACTGTTGAAGATGTTAAGTAAAAGTTCAATACCCTACAGTTTTGATTAAGTCCTTAAATCAACAAAGCATGCAGTTGGGTTTGATAACATGAAGATCAGATCATATTAATGTACTATTTGTCAGACGATAAGAGTTTGTTGACCAACCACAACATTTAATTTTTAAAATTTGAAAAACAAACGATAGAGAACCATGCAGAACTTCCACTTCGTCTTATAAATGTTGACGAGCATCAAACGAAAAGAACATCATAAAAACAAATTGCATTGATAGAAGAATATATGGTCATCATCAGACGATTGACTAAATAAGACTTTAAGCTAACACATAAAGATTATTCTTGAAACTTGAGTCTAATATACAAAGTATGTCCATAAGAAGACTAGCACCAATCAACAACATTCAAAAACTTTTAAAAAACAAGCTAAAGTTGTTTTCTTCGTCAACTTTCTAACATAAAGAGACATTTAATTATGATCTGGCTATCCATGGATACAAAGTATACTTTTACAATGAATTGGTGAAAAGGATGTACAATACAATAATCCATTTCCTAGGAAAACCTAAACACCAAGAGATGTCAACCCAAATGCAAGAATAAGAAGAAAGGAAACATGAAGAGGTTTATGAGCATACCAAATGGTGAATGAAAGAAATGCTCTTTGAAGGCTTGACGCTTTGAGAATGCTTGGCGAATTCAAATGTGGCAGTAAAAGTTGTTTGGGTTTCCCTTTGATAGACAAACACATGAATCACACAAAATGTTTTTTGGACACACCTTTATCATTGTGTTTTAACACGCACTTTAATCCTCTGGTGGGTTATAACAACACACGTATCAGAGTTTTTATCATATATAAAAAATAAATAAAAAAAAAAACCCTCTGTTAAACCCATTGAAGTGAACAATGTGATGCTTGGATACACCATGTGCTTCATTTAATGTATCGCATCAGTAATGAAGAACGTTTTAAACTTCTCATTCTCCGAATGTTTTACTACTTCACCTCCAAACGACCATTTATGCAAGCTTTTTCACCTTATCCATAAATTGGACTAACACTTGATAACTTGTAAAATGAGTATATGATACCCTTGGAAACCAAGTATACTTAGTTTTGTAAATGCCTAGGTCCATAAATAGACAGAATTTTAGAGAAATTCACTCTTAATGTTTGGATTATGGTCCCAAGAGACTTTTGACCAAACATTTAGCAAAAGTAATAGCATGAATGGTGCTAGAAGATTGTGATTGGTTAGAGTTAAATGTGGGAATCGCGTTGGATTCCCGTGTGTGCTGAAACCATCTATATTTATAGTACAACCCTGCTAATATTATTATATGCTTATGTTCCTTCCTCTCAAGTGTGTTGTGTGTCAGTGAGGTGCAGTGGTGTGACTAATGGTGGAGAGTGGCTAAGGTATGTCATCTAGTGCCTAGTGGGATATAGGAAAGTACCTCAAACCTCCTATCTTTCATTCACACTAGCATCATATTCTGTCAGTGCAAAATTGTAGCTCTCATTTCTGACCAAAGTAGATACATATGTTGATTTGAGTGTTTCTGGCATATTTGGGGTGCCTGCAAACTACACAGGGATTTTGCTTTTCAATTGAATTAGATTCCTTTCCGAATTTAATTCTGATTCTTCCTAGGGTTTAGGTTTTCTTTCTTTTCTTCCCCCTCTATTTATATCTGGGCTGGTTTTCTGTCAATTAAGCCTTGACTTGCTTGCTGCAACCCAGCTTCATACCGATTCCCTTCTTCTGAGTTTGATTCTCCAAGTCTTGGTAAGTTTCTCACTTCACTTTTTTTATCTGAAAGGTTAGAAACAGTGCAGAACAAATTTGGTTGCTTTAATCCCTTTCATGTTGGAAGCGTGCAATTCAATGATACTAAGGAGTTTAATGTCTTCAATTGGAAAATGAGTTGGTCTTTTTGCCTTTGGTATTATGGTTTTTGTTTACTTCTATAGAGTCAATCATGATGCCTTTGCTTTTGACAAAGATTTCCACTTTACCAGTTCTTAGCCAACATTGTCAACAAACATGAGTGTGATGACTTTATTTAGTTGGATAAACCATGATGATTAAGTGCAAAGTGCTGACCAAAAAGCAAAAAAGCCTTGTTTTATTTAATATAAACAATCACACCACCATGAATATCTCATTTTTTATGTCAATCTCTTGATGGCAGATTATTAAAATGACTTGTGTTCCAGTAATTATCTGAGTTATCCCCTTTAGTCCTATGTGACTTGCTTCATCAAATACTAACTTTTTACTGTTTAAATTTACCTGATATCTATAATATTCCAAGATGATAAATTTGTTTATACTTTCAAAGTTATCTTAGCACACTAAAATTGCAATTTGAACTGATTGATTCATATATTGATATGAAAATGACGTTTACTTAAACTGATTAGATACGTGCAATGATTGATTGAGAATCATAAACTTAGTACGGAGGGTGTCGAAAGATTATTAAGCTCATCCCTCTTACTTTGAATAACTAACCATACAGATTTTGGATATATCATGATATCCTAACCACATCATTTTCTTGGAAACCACTTTCAAAAGAAAAGGGATATGATGTTTTCCATCGTGTGGTTCAATTCATTGCATTTTTAATTAATAATTAGTCCTATGCTGATGTGGGGTTTAAAATTTAATACGTTTGTTTGGACAGTCACATGTCCCATATAATTTACTTTTGGAATGAAATATAATTTCTTTATGTGTATGTTTACCTCATCAATGATGCAGAACTTGAACTACCCTTCTTCTGATAAACCTTTTCTCATTTCGGTAACTTAGACTAGAAAAATTATTCGTTTCACATAGTACCAGATACCAATTTGAGTGGTTGAAGCAGTGAATATGATGCTGGCTTAGCGTGTTCTCTTTCACACACCCAAGAGTAGCTCGAACAATTTAAATGTGTTTAATGTTATTGTTAATGCAAAGTCTCAAGTGTTATTAGATTGGATTGAGGACTTGTCATCCAAATATAAAAGCAGAACAAGTTGGCAAGTGGGGGAGGTTCATATATATTTAAATCATTATAACGAAAGTAGAAAAGAAAGGGCACATAACATAACTTCAAAATTGTTTCCTTTATCAAAAAAAATCTAAGGGCAATCATACCTAGAAGGTTGTATCATCAATACCATTTAGTGGGGCAACGTGAAAGGCAAGTACTTCGAAAAATAATTTAATGAAGTTTGGAATTGCCACATTTTGTAATTGATATATGAACTTGGAATAATAAAATATAATCTATGGCACGATCCGCAACAAAGGCCGTGAAATCTGTGTTTGTCTTAAATGCATAATTTATGTTCCTTCCTACCCCGAGACCAGAGAAACTTATTTATATTATAGATTTATTAAACATAAAATGAAATATTAGAAAAATAAAAGATATTTTTGAGTTAAAAAATTTGTTAGAAGTTTCTCAGATTGAAATGAAAATTAAATGATTGTTTATACAAAGAGCATTGAAGAAGTAATAGTAACAGACAAGTGTGAAAGTGTCTATGGATGCAATGAATTTAACTGTAACCAACACGTGCACGAACCGTATTTAGATGTGAGACTTGTTACACAAAATTTTGCATCTTAGAGGGTAGAATTTTGTCTCTTTTGTTGAGAGTATCTTACTTCCCACCTCACCTGGATAATACCTCTTCAGATGATTTTGGAGCCATTACTTCTAATTGTTAAAGTTTCTTCTGCATAGAGATTCCAAAGAAATTGGCCCTTCTTGATGTTGTAGAAATCTGATTTTCCTGAGATTCTCTTTTTGGGTCCGTTAGCAAAGGCTGTGCCCAATAGTGCCCCTTAACGTGTCAATAACAAAAGGGGCACTGGCTGCACAGTTCTTTCATAAGCTATTTCAGAAAAGTATAACAAAGGCTTCCTGAACACATTGATTTTGAATTAACAGAAAATGAGAAAAATAAAACTGTATCATGGTAGATCTCTGTAACTAGTTTTCTTCTTGGAGATGAGAAAAAAGATAGAACACTAGACAGGTACACTAGTAGTGAAGAAAATTGTTAATGCAAAGTTAAAAATCTTGTCTTTTACCAGATGTTTTTACTGGGATAGTGCAACTAATTTATATTTAGCCTTTCTAAGAGAGAGGATGTCATGGTTAATTTTTTCCTTTGTGATCTTAATTTGACATTATGAACTGCTGACACTGATCCACATGATATGGCAAGTTGCTGGCACTTATCCATTTTGCTTGTATTATATGGGCCATACCAACCTCTACTAGTCTATATTGTATTGTATACATTTGACTCTAGCTGGCTTTGTGTATATCTTGATATAAATAGTAGCTCTAATGCATCTCTTTTCATCTTCAATACAAATTCTATAGTCCCAATTATAGTAACACTGCAGGATCTATTTTCCACATCTCAGATATCTGTGGCTAAAAGATTGAATATTGTGTTAGTCTTCCTGTAGTAAAGGGGAACCATGAATGCACTAGCAGCCACCAACAGGAACTTTAAGCTGGCCTCTAGGCTTCTGGGATTGGATTCAAAGCTTGAGAAAAGTTTACTGATTCCATTCAGGGAAATCAAGGCAAGTAAAATTGCTTCTTGTGTTTTTCATATCGCTCTGGAAAATTAGTTGACTTGTTTTCTCTCGGCTGTTTCACATGCTCACCAACTTTAGTTCTAAATGATGTTTCACAAAATGCAGGTTGAATGTACCATACCTAAAGATGATGGCACATTGCAATCTTATGTCGGGTTCAGGGTTCAACATGATAATGCCAGAGGCCCCATGAAAGGAGGAATCAGATACCATCCTGAGGTTAACACAAAAAACTTTCAATTATTGACTATTCAAGGTTTTACCTATGGTTGTGGTAAAGACATGAATTCTTTTGATTGAACAACTAGTCCCGCGCTGAATTGCTATCAGATTTTTCTCAACGAAAATTTTTGTATAACTTCGAAAAAGTGTAGGGATAATCCACTGAACAGCCATATATTTAATAAAAGCTATGGTTCAAATTACAACTTTTTTTATGTGTAACTGTTTATATATGTGTATAAGGTGTATAGTTTAGGTTCTCGGTTCTGACTAAGGATCATTTAATGGAATAAATAGGTTGACCCTGATGAAGTGAATGCTTTAGCACAACTAATGACATGGAAAACAGCTGTGGCAAATATACCATATGGTGGTGCCAAAGGAGGGATAGGGTGTAACCCATCAGAATTGAGTATATCAGAGTTAGAAAGACTAACCAGAGTTTTTACCCAGAAAATTCACGATCTGATTGGAACTCACACAGATGTGCCAGCACCTGATATGGGAACAGGACCACAGGTCAGTGCTAATTACACATATTTAGAATTGAATCTTCTGCTTTTTGTTTAAGACTATATGCAATTTTTTATTATATTACTGTTATTTTATATTTGACTGCTGATATGATTTTTTGCAATTGAATATTATCTTACCGAATGAATGCTTATCCATGCAGACTATGGCATGGATACTAGATGAGTACTCCAAATTTCACGGTTATTCTCCTGCAGTAGTGACTGGAAAACCTATAGTAAGTAATGAGTTCTGTTTCTATATTTCATTTCATTGGCCATTGCAATGACTTGATAAAATCATGCTTAAAAAACAATTGAACCTTATTTTTTTCAATGTAGGATCTTGGTGGATCTCTAGGTAGAGACGCGGCTACAGGACGAGGTGTCCTCTTTGCAACAGAGGCCTTACTTAATGAGTATGGAAAGAGTGTGTCAGGACAGCGGTTTGTCATACAGGTACTTGTTGTGTCTGGTATATTTGCTTCATTGATCTCTATCCCAGTGAATGGATATTGCATTGTGCCAACTTGAAATGATGTTCAAATTAATGTTCAATGAACACATGATTGTGTTAGTGATAACAAACATATCATCAGTTAGTTAAGAGTTATTCGTAGCAAATAGTTAAGTTAGCACAATTTGTCAGTTTTAGAGGGGTTGGACCTTTTTACTCTGTTCTAATATTGTTGCACTACTAACAAATGAAGCATTGGCTAGGTATATGGTAAAGACTACTCCAAAGAAGTAATTGGATTTAGGATCTTATGGATATCCTTCTCCATGAAAATGACCAAAATTTGATGTTAACTTGTATATAAACAAATGTAAAAATTCTCTTATATTAGTCTTTCCAAAACATTATTTAGGATTCCAACGAATTGAAGATAAACTCATGATATTGTGTATTTCTTCAGGGTTTTGGAAATGTAGGGTCATGGGCTGCACAATTAATCAGTGAGAAAGGTGGGAAAGTTGTTGCTGTGAGTGACATATCTGGAGCCATAAAGAACAGCAAAGGTCTTGATATCCCAAGCCTACTGGAGCATTCCAAAAAACACAAGGGTGTAAAAGGATTCCATGGTGGTGATCCAATTCAACCTGACTCAATATTGGTTGAAGATTGTGATGTTCTAGTTCCAGCAGCTCTTGGGGGTGTCATCAACAGGTGATTTTCCTAACTTAACTACAAAACTCTTAGCTTACCAAACATAAAATTGAACCACCTATTTTCCTTGTTGGCTTTGTTCTTGCTTCCTAAAAGCAATAATCTATTTGAACTATTATATTATAATAAGGAGAAGTTATAAAGCTAATTTTCTTTTATGTTTTGGTATGGTTGAAGAGAAAATGCAAATGAGATCAAGGCCAAATTCATTGTGGAAGCAGCTAATCACCCAACTGACCCAGAGGCTGATGAGGCTAGTTTGAATTTTCTCCTCCCTTTCCTTCTTTAATCAAGAAAGAAAAAGAAGAAATAAAGTATTGCTAACTACTTATTTGTTTAATAAACTTGCAGATTCTTAAGAAAAAAGGTGTTGTGATCCTCCCAGACATATATGCAAATTCAGGAGGTGTTACAGTTAGCTACTTTGAGTGGGTTCAGGTAACTATCTATTACAAGATTTCACATACTTAATGCTAAACTAATTTGAATGTTTGATGAAAAAATTGATATTCTAACACAGTTTGTTGTGCATGTAAGCTAACAACCATAATATCAAGCATTAATTTTCTTAGAAGAAATATGGTTTTGGTTGTGTACTTATGTAGTCCTCATGTTCTTCATACAGAACATCCAAGGATTCATGTGGAATGAGGAAAAAGTGAACAGTGAGCTAGGGAACTACATGACCAAAGGTTTCAAAGACGTGAAGGAGATGTGCAAAACCCATGAATGTGATCTTCGTATGGGAGCCTTCACCCTGGCAGTTAATCGTGTGGCACGTGCCACTGTCCTTAGGGGATGGGAAGCTTGACACCTATTGCTGCTCTATGCATGCTTTCAATAAAAGAGCTCCATTCTCAACACTTCACAAAGGTTTTGTTGCCTCATGTGTTGGGTGAATTGTATTCTCACCCCAAATTTTTCTTTCATCCATTTTATATATCATTTATCAAAAGGGGAGGACTTCATGTTCTATTCTTGGATTAATATCCAATTGCTGTTCTTGCACTAAATACTTTTTTTATAACCAAAAGGAAGTATAGTATATGAGTCTCTAGTTGTGACCAAATCAGGCCACCTCATCTCAACAATGCAGCACTAGTGTTAACAACTCCTTATAGCATAAGAGTCTGGAAAAGTTGGATCAAATGATAGCTTCCTCTGATTGAAATTGTTTACTTTGAAATAAACACGTATTTCTTCTATGACACAATGTCCATAAAATTTGCCATCTCTTTTACCTTCCTACTGTCCCTTGGAATAATATATACGTGCATGAAATGGAAACTTGCAGATGCAGGGAATACAAATTGAATATTAAGGATGGATATTGTATAAAGTTTAGCTTCAATCCATAAGCAAGTTTAAAGCATCTTAAAATAGTTTTGGATTTTGACAAAGAAGCATCTCTTAGGAAGACTCTGTCATCTTATCTCCCACTAAGCAACTAAAATAAAATTTCTTGTCTATTGCTTCTCTCATCATACCACACAACTAAAATAAAATGTACTTAGTCAACGACCCTAAATGATTTGAACACTAATCAATGCATATGTTTCTAGTAATAACGTATTGTGCAAACTGTGGTCAAGACATAAGCCAACTTTTTTATACAAACACCTGATCAATCATATTTGTCAAACCATTTGGTTTATACGTATAAATTTCTTCCTAGGAAAGACATATCCTTCAATTTCATATCATCAATAAATATCTTGAAATCCCTGCTATCTCTTCTTTCACCTAACACCTAAGTTCTACTCTTTCTTCTCATATGACCTTCTCACACTGTTAAAATTACCAATCACACCAAGATTCAATAGAGATATTAGTCTTTCCTTCTTTTAACTCACTCCATAGTCTTCTTTATTGAACTATCACATGAAGCATGTACATTACAAGAACTACTTCATTATCGCTTTCCTTCCAATTTCCAACTAAGCTCAAGAATCGGCTTCCTTTAACATTCAAATTTATCAGCATGATCAAAACTTTTGAATCCTATATAATTAAAAGACCACCTAATGTAATTATAATTGGAGAAGAACCTAATAAAGGAGAATAGGAACAAAGAAGATTCCATGAAGTTTTCAAGGAAGCTTCACAAGAGGCAGGTCGAAAGAAGTGGAAGAATATGAAAGGAAGTTCTCAAATTTTGTAAATTCTCCTATCATAAGATATTTCTTAATTCTCTTAGAATATTCTACAATTCAAGAGTAACTAAGAGACACATGTTGGATGAAATATTCTTTTTCATTTTAAAGTCTCAATCCATTTTATAATTTATTTTGCCAAATGCGTTTGTTTTCCATGTTATTTTTCACGGATTTTTGATAAATTATGAATTTGATTCACCATGCGACATAAACAGCTTTTTGAATTGATCAAGACCCTTCTAACTTTCCAAGGCTTACATCACCACCTCCTCCCTGAAGTGATACACATAAACGTTCATCCACCAATCCTTTTTTTGTTTCTTGTATGCAGACAAAAGTGTACTTCTCCTTTTGTAAAATTTGTCGATGTACAAGTTTGAAGTTTGAAGATTTGATGTTTTCAGCTTCAAGATTTTATACTTCAAACCATAATATGCTATGTGTATGATGATGCAAATATTGAACATGTTGATCTTGTGTTTGATATTGGGTTTGGTTGTAATTTGATATTTAAATGTGTAGTAAGTGGTTTCTCTATCCTTGATCTTTGGTTAAGTAATTTATTTGGAAGTGTTTTAGACTTTTTTTTAATTGTCTTTAATATATATTAGTTGTTTCTTTGATTTATCACTAAAAAAAATAATTTTAAATATGGTTATTTAATTGACGTTATCACATATATGTATGTAACTAAGAGGGTCTCCTTAACCCCATCCAATGTCCAATAGTTTTTATTGAAACAATATGGATATTTATATTAATATTAATTTAATTATTTTAAAAGAATTTCCTAACCTATTTTTCAAATGCCATCTTGCAAACTCGTTCAAATAGTAATTATATGTTTACATATTTAAGATTTGTATTTTATTTTATTTTGGTCAAATAACATTTGTTACAAACAATTAGACAAGTCTAATCTTTATAGAATTTAGTAAAATTAACCTTGGTGAGTTCAGGAATTTCATTCTTTCTAATCTCATGAACTTATAGTTTGAGATTTATTTAGGGATTGATTACGGATGTACTTTGTTCTTTGAATATTTTCTCTCTTTTAAACTTCTAAAAATGATATTAAAAAGTAATTCTTGACCATAAAAACTGAAGAATAAAAAGTCATGCAATAGGGACAAAGAGTAGTTTTTATAACTAGATTAGATTAGATTAGGAAAAAATATTGGTTGAGATGCTTTAGGTAATAAAAATATGTTTTTGTCTGAAAGTGTGAAAATTATAAAATATTTAGTATGGAAACTAATTTGAGTTTGATTAAATACTTCGTTGATATTTAGTTAGGTCCCAAAAGGGTCTTTCAAGTGATATTTGTTTTTTCATATATGCAAATTTAACACTACTGCAGAAACGTGAAATCCATAATATATTAGTTTGTTGCAAAATTACCATAGTAAGTAATATAATGATTTTTAGATTAATTGTCTTCTAATCGATATGATTTAATATATTTTATATCGGTTAACTTTCTACTACCAATGTGTATACTATTTTTTAATCCATTGATAAATTGATATGCAAAAAGCTTTACTTTCCACATCAGTAACAGATTGTAACCAATATAAAATGTTCAAAACAACATAGATAAAAGATCTTTCTTACAATAATGCAACAAAAAATTTGGAAATTGTAATTACATTTTTAATTCTTTTAATTTTATATTTTCTTTTTACAGTAAGCCCACTTTTCCATATTTTATTATCCCTTTTTATTTTAATTTAATATATATTTGAATGTCGGTTGTTTATTTGTTATAAATATATAATGACTACTTGCATCAAATTTTAAATTGCTAAAGATAAGATTGAAAAAATTAATTACGTAAAACTATTTTTTATCAAGAAAAAGTTATAATATTTTAAAATGAAAATGCTCTGCCTTAATAATTTAAATAAATAAATAAAATTTAAATTGATAATATTTTAAAATACATGAAAAAAATAAGAAGCATATATTATAAGTTTTCTTTATTAAAATTAGTGGTGTTGGAACATCAATATTATTTATTATGTTGTTATTGCAAAAAAACAATCATCATATCTAGCAAATAAGAGTTTAGTAAGAGAATTAGATCAAAAGTCATTATCCAAATATAAAAAATAAAAATAAAAACAATGATAAATGAAGTTTTGAAATTCCTTTTTTATATATAAAAAAATTTCAACTCATTTATATTAATTAATAATAATATTTAAATTACTGAATAATTCTTTTAACTATTTTTTTTATAATAATACTACTACTTGAGTGAATTAATGATTTTTTGACAAATAATAAAGTGTTTATCAACTTATTATACATAGGGTGGTAATGTAAATCAGTTTTTTGGTTTGTTTCCCGTATGACCTATCAAAATAAAGACTTGTAAGCTAATGAGTTGGCTTACCTTGTATAATCGTGGACCGGCTTGCACAAAATTTAAAAGAAATAAAAAATAAACAAAGAAAAATATTGAGAATGTTTTAATCTCAAATTCAAGTATCATACAAAATAAAGATTTATTACAAATATAGCAGTTAAAATGAAAACTTATAAATTAATTGTTTATAAAAAACTATTATAGTAGAATATAAACTAGAATTTAAATGTATACTTATAAATATATTGGTATTGATAAAATCATAAATGAAAATAGATATCATATCTAATTCAAATTTTATACAACAGGAAAAAAAGAATATAGAGTCCGTTGTACTCTTGCTTACACATGCTCCAAGTAAAGTGAGAGTGATGTATGCAGACTAATGAAGTTAAATATTGCAGTCACTATGCATCTTTTAAATACGATCTTCATACTATATACTACAGTAGCAATTGTAAATTTAAAAAAGTAGCAATTGCTCTTTCTTAAACTATAGAACCCTGTTAGAATACTGAACAAGAATGCATCTCAATCCACCTTGCCATAATGATAATAACATTATCAAACAACATGCAGTGCAGCAGAACCACTCAATCCATAAGAAATAACAAGTTAATTCAACATTTATGTTATCTCCAAAACAAAACTGCAGCAATATCAAAAACATTACATAAAACTACCCCCCTATGATCTTCCCCTTCCCCTGAAACCCCCACCCCTAGGAGGACCTCTCCCACCCCTTGGGCCACCTCTTCCACGAAAACCGCCACCTCCACGGAAACCTCCACCGCCTCCACGGCCACCTCTGCCTCCACCACGACCTCCTCCGCCTCCACCTCTACCACCTTGTGCCTGTCCCCTGTAACAAAAACAGGCCACTCATGTTAACTGGAATGACTCCCAACCATTTTAAAGCCAGTGAAAGCAGAATATATAAAAAATATTCAGAATCGATCTTCATCAGTGAAGTATATTGTCTTAACTCAATAATTTAGGATATGAATAAAGTACCAACTAAAAGCCATAGTTAAAGGGAGCAACATTTTTCTCAATGATTGTTAACAAAATTAACTATACAACAAATCACTTTGATAGAAAAGAGTACAGAATCCTAACTTTTATAGGACTGTAAACACAGTACTTATAACCCTTTAAACCATATATAATCTAAAGATCATACACCAAGACTTCCATATTCACTTTCAACTTGTAGCAGTGCAAGAATCCTTGTTCTATGTACAATAGAAGCATCACATGCTTACAACAAAATAAAACAGCTTTTTGCATACTGCAAGTTTAGGTAATCATAAAAAAAACGTTGTTTAAGGCATGGACAACATACACCAAAAACAACCTATGAAACAATTCGCACTTCAAAATTAAGTTAAAACAATGATGTGGTATAGATAGTAAAAAAATATGGTTGGACATGTTATAGACCAATGTTAGCCATAAACTAAAATATTTCAGAATCACCATAAACAAAGATGAACAAAAAATAAACTACAAGGACAATCAGAAACACAGTAAGGAAAATTCATTGGACGCTGATTCACCCATATTCATCTCCATATACTACATATCAATGAGAAAACTAATTGCATGATACTAACAAAGGTTAATTTTTGGCAAAGAGATGCAAAGAGACCATACTTGGGTTGTGGAAGAAATCTTGCAAGAGGTAAGAGTTTCCTTGGGTCAATGTAAAACTTGTCACCAGATGAATAAGAGGTAGCAACAATCCCTTCCATCATTTTAATCGAGAAGTACTGCATGTTCACAAAGAAACCACCATAACATCACTACTCAGTTCCAAAACAAAAGCAACCTAACATGTTAAAACAGAAAAAAGAAAGAAACCCACAGATTCGTTGATAGGGCCAAATATTTCATCAACTTTCCCAATCTGAGTCATGTTTTTCAGATATATAGGAGCATTGAAAAAGGGAACTTTCTCGTTCGTAAGCTTCGTCACTGCATCTCCCTCACATGCATGCATAAACGTTGAAACCTCTGCATACACCAAACCCCCATTAAGCATTAAACACCAACATAAAAATAAAATAAAATAAA
>Ga0099825_1000322_pt1 | contig 47218 bp, 27 predicted proteins | sample SiratroredBW_FD_76838 | JGI IMG/M metagenome (GOLD analysis project Ga0099825, IMG submission 76838) | Root nodule microbial communities of legume samples collected from California, USA - Siratro red BW | ecosystem: Host-associated > Plants > Roots > Nodule | place: USA: California | collected...
TATATATAATTTTTTTTATATTATTTATTTATATATATATTTTTTAAATTTACCACATATATATATATATATATATATATATATATATATATATATATATATATATATATATATAAGTAAGATATATTCAAATTTTACTATATATTATCATTGCAAAAGAGTTGAGAATTAGTTGTATATAAAGAAATGTTAAAACATAATTTTTCCTTGTCCAAATCTTTAACCTACATAAATGTATGGTATCCTTTTTTAAAAATGTATTTTTACATCCTCCTTTAAAAATACCCTCATATTCAACAACTATTTTTCTCATACATATATATATATATATATATATATATTAAATAATCCTAATGAAATTATATATTTGATTGAAACTATATTATTTTAATGTATTAAAAACGAGATACACGTAAGAACATTTATTTTCGTTAATACTAATAAAAATAGTTATTAAATGATTATATTTTAAAAAAGGGTGTCAATATAAAATTACTCCATGTTCTTTTTTTATTGTCTCAGTTAAAATAAAAACTAAAATGATGACTGTGGTATGTCATAGTTTCTCCATCTAAAAGAGACGAATATATACAATTATACTGTTTTAAGTTAATACCATTTAATTTCTGCATACCATGTCTACTTCTAGATAGTAAAAAATATTTCTTATCTCTTATTTATGAAAAAATTTCTTTTTTATTTTCATAAATGAAACAAAAAGTAAATTATTTTATTAAGAGTAGCTAACATGACATATTTTTATAATAGAAACCTAAAAAAAATTATATTATTTTGGACTAATCAAACTTAGTATAACCGAATTAAAAATAGTTAACTCTAGTATATTTATGGTAGAGTAAACAAATATGATGCATCTATTGTAAATTAAATAAGTGTTTTCGGCTAGAAAGGACTCAACAGAAAAAAACGAGAGCGTTTTTTTTAAGTTCAAAAATTATTGAAGGAAGAAGATAGTTATAATTTTTTATTTTCATTTGTAAGGAGAAAGTAATTTAAATTTGTGTACTATATTAACCAAATTACTTTTAGGATCTTATTATTTTACCTCCAATTTATTTCAATATAGTATTTATTGTTTTGGATTGTATATCCAACTTACTCCACTGACGCAGCAAACAGCAGAAGTGTAAAAATGGAAACTTGCATAAGTGATTTACTAGCATTTAGCCAAATCAATTAGCTAAATAAAATTGGTACATGACCTGAAGGAATTATGGAAGCACTGAACTTATACCAAAACTCTTAAACCTCAGTGCCAACCTACGTACTTAGCTAGTAGATCAATTGCAGAAATGTTAATAAGAAATTGATCCGTTTAATGTAATCAAAAGAAAGAAAATGGCTTCCAATGTATAGGAATGGAGAAGTTCCTATTAGGGTTAGCCAACCTTCCTGAATCCTTATCATGCAGAAACTGAACCTTTAAGTCTTCGCAATGAGGACTCATCACTACATCTGCCACCCATGTTTCCCCATAGTAAATCGCCTCCACCTTCACTTGTATTCCAAAGCTCAGAGACCCATCTTTCACCTTATCTTTGGCCATCTCCTCCACCAACCGATTCTCCACAAAGGGTTCACTATTCTCCGACCCAATCCCCCCAGCTGTGAACTTCAAATGCAGCTTCACATACTCCCCCTTGTCCAAGTAAAAAGGGTACGAAGAGGCCACAGAAAGCGCGTCTTCTGGGTTCCGTTTATAGAATATGGTGAAGTGAATGGTGCGGAAGTAGATGCACGACACGTTGGTGTTCGTGACCGTAAACTTGGCATCCCACGTGGCAGCGAGGCTTCCACTACTTGTGGTGAAGTTGGAAAGGTACATGGAATTGAGAACGAAAACCGGGGGAACAGGGTCTTCTTTTGGCGTCCACAAACGCTTGTATAACGGTAACAATATTAGCATCATCAACAACGTGAGGCCAAGTAAGTCTTGAATCATTTCGCAGGCACGTGAGCTGATGCTGAATATTTCTTCGGCATAATAATTTTCGGACACGCCTGAACCTGACGTTGCGCCTGTGGATTGGGCGGAAACTGATAAGGGTCGGTGTTCATGGTTTTCAGGATCAGTTTCTGATTGTGGCACAGGGGTGTAAACGTGGCCTCTCTCGTTTTGAGGTTGTACGTTAGTTGTTGAGGAGGCCATCGTGGGTGTTGCTACGGATCAACAAATGAAGATGGGCGAGGTATGGAGAGAATGAAATGGATGGGTGGAGAAGAGAAGGGTGAGAGGGTTATATGTTGTTGCAGGTGGTGGAAAACGCGCAAACAAACCCTAAATTCGTTGGCCATCTTTGCATGGAAAAAGGGTGTTGCATTTCCTACAGCTAATTAATGTGTTCAATTTTCTACTTATTAAATTTTCTAGTGTGGCTAACAGGTGAAAATTAACGTGAGAAAAGAAATACAAACAATTGTACTATTTATGAAATCTATTGTTAGGAAGGTAGAGTGGGTACAATGAGCCAATAACTTATTTATAGTATGTTTAATATCAAGTAGTTAGAGAGGAGAAGAAAGAAAAAAATGTAAATAACATAATAATAATAATAATAATAATAATAACCTTTGAGAAAATACAAAAAAATATTTTTCACAAATAAAAAAATGCGTTTGTTAAACTGATGGATCTTAAAAAAGAATAAATAAAAATAAAGACATATATTAAATAAAATATATTAATTTGTTTTACGTTAAGTGTGTGTGTATATATATATATAGATTAATTTTAAAAAATAGAAATATATGTTTAGGAAAACTTCAAAAATAAAATATTTTTATTTATTTTTATATATTTACAAAAAGAAAAATAAAACTAAAATAATATCTGTGGTTTAAAATTAAAATTTTATGAATATTAATTTATTAATAAAAAAGTTTAACCGTAACCCATTCTTCCTCTTTCACACCTTAACTTCCCACTTTCACCTTATACCTAGACTCCAGTTGCTTATTCTTTCTAGCCAAAGGTTATAAAAAGAAAAAAAATAGGAACCGCAAGAGAAAGGGGAGCAAGAAAGCAAAGCTGACACTGAAAAGAGAACAAAAAAAAGTGTGAGAAGAAAAACAAGGGGAGGGGATAGCAGGAAGAGGAGAGAGTGAGAAAGTTTGCAAAAACAGGCGTAAAAAGAAAAGAGAAAAACGAAAGAGAAAGCAATATAAACATACAAAGAAGCCAAAAGAGAGAAGGAGAGGAGGAGTTTCGAAACTTATTTTTTAAGTATTTTTTTTTTAATTTTGATTCAAAATTACTTAATTTATCTTGAATTTAGTTTAATTTTCTGTTATGTGAGAGTATGATTTTGGTATGACTATCCTAGTGTTGAGTTTCAGCTTGTTGTGTTTTTCCGTTAGTTGTAATGGCTATGGAAGTATGTGGTGTGGGATGTGAATTGTCTTTGTATTATGTTGTTATCTATAGTGGATGTGAAACTTTTTGAACTTGAGTTTTTACAATATATAAAGTTTTATGCATTTTATTTCTTTTTCATACAACTAATGTTTTTAAAAAAGAATGAGTGCCGATGAGTCGAGTGAACGTGTTCGTGGTTGGTGTTGAGTTGGGGAAAAAAATATGATGTTTAAGCTTTGATCGTTTATTTAAACGAGACCGATGAAACGGTTCTGCATGAGTCGATTTAAAAAAGCAAAGAGTGAACCTAGACTAATTACATTTGTTTTTATAAAGTTTTTATGTAATTATTTTTTAAGTAGATGAATTATTGTTACAGTTTCATAGTTTGGTAAGTAAAATAATTTATAACTTGTTCACAATTAAAAAAAAAATGAAATTAACATTCTGAACAAAGTTTAACCTACATTTTTTCATCCAATTTATTTTGAATGGGAATTGAATTATAATTAGATTTTAAAGAGACAAAAACTTATCCCTAACGATAAATATTTTCTTTTAAATATTTTACGTAACTTCATAATTAAGGTCAAAACTCCTGACTACTAATTATCAATGTATTTGAAAGACCTTGTTATGTATTCTTATCGATTAATGACCACAGATTTTCTGAACTATGCTTTTTATACTGATTTTAAATAAATTTTCATCAACCATATTTTCTTATTTTTCTCATGTACTTTTAACTAGATATGGACAGATTAAGAAGTGTTTGTGTAAAAAGAATCATGTCGAATTAATTAAAGAATACATCAGTATGTGTTTTTTACATGCCCCCATTCAATATGACCCTTACATTCTTTAGGCTTGTGTTCAATGATTGCCTTTTTCTTACCCATTAGATGGTCCGCTACAATCTTCACCACCAAATTACTGCATTTAGGATACATAATAAAAGGTTCGACCCACCCATCGTCCAACCAAACCTCTCCTATGATAATCATATGTAAACTAAACCTCGTGATTCCTCGTTGCATGTCTTCTGCAATGGCCTGAACCACTGTGTCATCCACAATGGGTTGGTTCTCTTCCCACCCAGTCGTACTCAACTTTAAATGCACCTTTTTTGTAGTCTCTTTATCCAACAACAAAACTGCCCTCGTATATTGCGGCATAATGGGAGTGATCACAGCCAGCGTTTCATTATCCTCGTAACTTATTTTCGCTTCCATCTTTTGGATGTTGATGCTGGAGTAGTTCATGACGTTGCAAATGGTTACGGTCATGTCCCATGTGGATGACACCTCGCCCTCGGAAACTTCAAGGTGGGGTACGTGAAACGAGTCGAGGAAGAACTTGGGTGGGATGGGATTAAATGTTGGTTGGTATAATGGCCTTTGGTGAAGCGCGAGTCCAATGAGCAACATTGCAATAATGGCTAAGCGTAGCAAAGTCACCAGAGTATCCCAATGGAAACGTTCTTCGCATGGCTCCATCACTACGTCACCATCATTGATCTGAACATCATGTTCCTCAATGTCTTGAGGCAGAGGTGAGAATTGGATCTTTGATTCAACTGGAGGTGTTGGAATGGACATTATTAGGTTTTGAGAGGTGAAAAGTAGGGATGGATTATCAAAATGGAATTTGTCGCTATTAAATATATATATTAACGTTTGTTGAGAGGAACAGGAGATGTTAAATCCCTAATGAGTTAATGTTGACGATATTACAACTAAAATATATCCGAAAGGGCTAATTTTGGTGCACGAGCTTGCCGGGACTAGTAGATATATTGATTGCGATGATTGAGCATTGGTAACTGTTTTCTTTTGTTGCTTGTGCTGACTTGTTTTGGGTGTATATGAAATTTTTGTTCTGTTAAAATCTCTTATATGAAAAGCATAAGTAGTTAGTGGTCCACTTTTTATTTTCCATGTTTTACTAATTATTTGCGAAATTGTTTAGTGGATTAAATTTTGTTAATCTTTTGGATATTGAATTTAATTTATAGTAAGTAATTGTAAGTTGACCAATCATTGGGACCATAAAAGGAAAATCCCTTGATTTGAATAGTAAATAGATCTCGATAATTTGAGTTTTGTTTAAATTAGGTGTGTCTAACTCGTTCTTGTAATTTTTTTATAATTTAATATAAATATGTTCAATCTTATTGATTTTTTTTTCATGTTTGTTCTCTTGTATAAATCTTATAAAACCTGAAAAAAGTAGTGAATTAATTTAATTAACGATTAGACAACTTAAAAAAACATGAAATATATCATAATATAAAATGTTTTTTAAAATAATATATTTTCAATTATAGTGAAATTATACATAATGAAGTAAAAGTATATGAGTTTGAAATTTAGATAGTATGTGTTTGTGTATGTAATTTTTTGACTAATTGATAATTTTATATTACTAATCTTGCGTGTGATTTGATTTACTGCCCATATCGTTATATTACATTATTTTTCTAATAAAACTAACATCAGCAGTTCCTCTGTAGATAACTTGATAGATTTTGTTTAGAGCAAATTATATGTAACAAATCCCTTCATTTAAAAATATTACCCTCTTTCTGATTTTTTTATCCCATAATGGTGTAAAAGACTCTAGTCTCTTACATAATATATATTATTTAATATATTTTCACACCTAAATTCTCTGTTTAATATATTTTTATTCCTCAAATTATTTATATATAGCCTCTTTAATTCACGTTACAAGTGTAATATGATCTAAATTGAGAAGGTCCAAGTGTAATTTGTTCTTTTGTTAAGTTAAATTTAAAATAAAATGATTTAAATGTTAAAAAACTATTAAAACGTCACATGTTTATTTTCACTTTAACTACTGGCTAGAATAACTTAAGCTTGCTTAAGGACAACAAAACACGCTGTGTGTTTCGCTTGCAGTTAGAAACCTGAAAAGAGTCAAACAGAAAAAAAGATACAATTTGTTGCTCCCTAATTAGTACTTGGAAAGTGTGAACTCCAGTTTGCAGTTTCAAATACACCTTTAAATGTCTCAACCACAGTTTTAGTCTTCAAACGAATGTTCTCCCATACATGCTAACTCTCTTAACTCTCAAGAACCAAATGGTAAAACGAACTCAGAATGACAAAAAGCCTTACAGCAACAAAATAAAACAATGAGATCACAGTCATAGCTCATATGAGCTAAAAAAGGTTATATTTTAAAAGAATAATAGCTTACATTTGTACCTATTAACAGTCAAGATAAGCAATCACTAATCAAATGTTTTGTTGGCTTTAATACGCCAAGAATGATCCCGTGCCAGTATAACTAGTAGCTAATGCCTTTCCAGCGGAGGTAGGCTGGGAGAATGCTAGCTGAGAACGTTCAAGCTCAAGCCCGGGGCAGAAACTCTTCCTGCAACCAATTTAACACGGGAAAGTCAAATCACTAAGCTAGCAACTGGTTGAAGAATAATTAATTGTAAGTTTAGATGAGTGTTTGAAAAATTAATTGAGATAAAATGGTTTATATAAGACTTCGATGTATCCTTTTTAATCCAACGCAGAACTATTTTATATTACTTCTTGCCATTGGACAATAACTAAGCATCTATATATTTTCTAAAACCACATTTGAAATTAAGCAAAATCAATTATGATACTCCCTTTCTGTAAAGTCAAACACATTTTCCCAACGACTTAGCACTCATTCAATGCAGTTAGTGTTAGGACTTACAGATAAGCAATATTCCTTAGAGGACCTCCATTACCTATGAACTTGCTGAATTTATATAACATAATTGAAGTTTCCATAATGAACTAACGATGAATTGGGGTTCACTTGCCAAAGAATCAATTACAGCCAAAATTAATTTAATATAATTTACCTCACTGCATCTAGCAACTGGATTGCAATGCCTTTTCTTCTGTTGGAGGGAGTAACCCAAATGGCCCTAATGCCACAAGCAGCCGCGGTTGGTTCGCTGTCACAGAAGATTGCCCCTTCCATCTTTTCAGAATCACTCACTTTACCAACTTTTCTTTCGACCTCCCTTTGGAAAACAACATTCCCAAACTGAAGAGTGGCAGAACGTGTCTTCACTCCCCTTTTCTTCGCGCTATGAACAGTTCCAGCAACAGAGTCAGACAAAACTTTGAATGCCTTTTCAATTGGTTCCGCAACGAGGCACCCAGCAACTCTGTTAAGAGAAACAAACAGATACACCTTACACCGCTCGTGAAGTATCCATCCACTTCCAATCTCAATTTCCATCATCCTCATCACCTCTTCAACTTTCTTCCTGTGAGAACACGGGTCGGTCTCCGAGAACAAAACGACCCGACCCGAATCCAAGCTGGGTAGAGGAACAAGATTTTCTTTGGTCCAACCCTGAAGAATAACAGACGTAGGAAATAAGATAAAATTGGGAATGAAAAACTGTAAAAGAAGAGTGTGCAGGCGGAGAACTAACTCTGAATTGAACTCCCTGCGTGTATGATTTGTGAAACTCGTTGTGCGATTTCTCGTCTAGTGGATCGCCGGGAGTGAACTTTACGCCGCACGTGGGACACGCGCGTAGGAGGAAATCGGATTGGCCAAAATCGAGGTGAAACTGTGCGTACTTTCTCTTCTTGTTTTTGACGAGCGTTACGGGATTAGGATCTGGAGTAACGGCGTTAGGGTTTGGGCGCCTTCGGGTGTAGGTGTTGATGATGTGGTGCTGCTGGTTCTCCCAGATTGACAAATCATGGTCAATGTTGGGGGCAGAGGAAGAAGGGGTGGATCTGAAGAAAGCGCTGATCTTGGACTGCATTTGCGATTCAGTAATGGATCTTTCTTTCTTCCTTCCTTCTGCGGCGATGTTATTGATGCTCCTTTTCATTTACCGCCAAAACTTTTCCTTTGGTTTTTTAAATTTCCCGCTTATTATTTCTTTCTAACAAATCACTGTGGCGCCGAAGCTCTAAAACTCAATTACTCCATACATTACGCTGCCTAATGATATCATGAATTAGAGTTAGCTACAAATTAAGGATTTTTTTTACAGAAAATCTATTTTATCATCACTATTTCTTGTCAATGTTTTTACGCTCCAATCTAAAATAAAATCAAATAATGAGCTCTATTTATTTATCAAAAAAAATAATTATCAATTATATTTATTCTGAAAACAAATGCATTATTATTTCATTAATGGACCAAAATACCAAACTTAAGCTTTTGTATAAAGAATTCTTTTTATTTAAAAAATAGTATGGTATTTAAGTCTCACATTAATTATAAATAACATATAAGAAATAAGATCCACAAACTTAATATTTTATTTTTGGTTGAAATTGATGTCATTGTTAAAGATCTCTCTAATGTTTTATCTCTCAGATTTTTCTAACTACAAAAATAAGAAAAAAAATTATAAAACAAGATAAATAGTATGATGGAAAAAATATATTACATAATTTATTATATAATTTTATTAAATTATTATAATAGTATAAATAATACGTACATTGATATTATTGATAAATAAAAGGTTCTTATGTATTATAAATAATACGTATATTTATAATTTTTATATTAAAATTCATTTTAAGAATACTATCTTTGTTAATTAACTACGTAGAAATATTTTATATTTATATTTTGAATACAGGAAAAAAAACTCGCTATATATTTATTATATATTATATATGTTAAACCTATAAAATTATTCATCTATATCATAGTTCATAATTTCAATAACCTTTATAAACAAAGAAGATTATTATTATTATATAGAAATACAATTATTAATCTACATAAATACAAATTCATAAATATAATTATTTTTACCCAACTTGAGAAAAGATCAGTTCAGGAATAATATGGACTGTAACCGAATTGAAAACATTGAAAACATTGAACCTAATGAGATCTCTACAAAACAAGTCAGTAAACTTAAGTCATATTCATAAAACCTTATCATTTAAAATAATATATTTACTCATAATAATTATGTATATTTAGAATCACTGAATTATTATTTTGTAGCCATCAATGTTAATTAGAATTAATCAAAATAAATCATAATCCATTAGAATAACCATTATTAATTGATAATTGATAATTAATAGCAAAATGAGCGATAATGAATTAGGTTAAGATTCATTGTGTTACAAAGCAAAGCTTTTATTTTTATTTTATTTGGACGGTTCTATTTATTCATACTTCTAAAAGAATTTATAGAAATTATACATAATTAACGAAACTAGTTGATAAAAAAATAATGAAAGGAAGTAGGACGGATTCTTCTTGCACCTCCATCAAATCTTAAATGAGATCAATACTCTTTCAAAAATTATGAAAATGGATATTTGAAATGGATTGTTAAATCTAATATGTATTTTATATTCCGGAATCTACTTAATTTGGTATATAATTTAAAAAAATTATATATCGGATGGGCCATTCGGTATACAATTTTTTAAAATTATATATCGAACTAAGCTCATCTCAAATGTACAAAAATAGAAAATAATATATTGGATTACACCTTATCAAATATATAAAATAAATTTCAATATACTGATATATATTTTGTAAATTAATACATTCCAAATGTATCCCGTATGTATTAATCCGACTGTACTGTATTGTTATGCCGGGTTCCGTCTTGGCCATGTCGTTGAGCGTGGCTACAATTTTGCCGTCGGGAAGGGACGGATGAGCGGAGGTGTCCATGAGAATCATTGGCAGAGAGAGTGCTGCCTGAGTGAGTTTGGGGGGAGCACGAGAGGGGCGGTTGAGGTGAGGAAGGGCTTGAAGTCGGCGATCTGCTTCGCGATTTCCCGCGTAGTGTTGAGAGGGTTGGTGGTGGTGATGACGGCACCCACGGACATGATTGCCAGGCACACCACCGGGAAGTCGATAGAGTTGGGAGAGAGGACCAAGACCACGTTGCCTTTTCGAATCCCCATGTCTCAGAGAGAGCCCGCCGCGCCCTCCACCGGTTGCCATAGCTGGCTGTAGGTGAGCTGGCAGCCTGTGGCGGCGTCGATGACGGCGGTGGTTCTGCGATGGTGACGTCCAGGGCGTTGTTGGGAGGGAGTGGGAGTGGGAGTGGCTTCCGCTTACTGTAGAAAACTGAATTGGAGGGGCAGCAGCCACTCGTTGAGTCTATTTGCTCCTCCATCTCTTTTTCCTCTTCATCAAAATCACTTCTCTCTTCTTCTTACTTTTCCAACTCTCAAACTTTATACACCAATAATACAGCAACAAGATAAAGGAACAATGTCAGTGATGGAGATATACAAACGTCGGCGACCGAACGTAACCACTGAACGGGCTGAGCAACGGCTGTGAGGAGGTGCCGAGGCGGAGCTTGAAAACGTAAAATGAAGGTGAAGGAGTGAAGAAGAGTGTAGGGTTATGTTATTTTACATTAAGGATAATTTTGACATTTCATAAAATATATTATCGAGGTGCAGGATGAGATCATGGAGGTGGAGAAAGAAGCCGTCAGCAAGTGGTGTTGGAAGGCCATTACTGTTTGACGGGCCTTGTGTTTGATGTGTTTATAAGACGGTAGTGGGAAAGGAAGGCCCAATCCGAGGTGTACGAAAATACTAACCGAGACGAAACTCACTTTCTTTGTGGGCGTGCCAAATGCAAATGCAAATGCAACAAACGCAGCAGCAGGCCACTACGGCACCTATCTCAACCTCTACTCCTCCTCAGTCCTCCGGTGGCTCCGCTTCCGAGGCACCGCCGAAGCAGGTCGCTCAAGCAATGGACAAGCTTGGACAGGCCGAACGAATCATCGCCGACATCCGAATCGGCGCCGACCGCCTCCTCGAAGCGCTATTCGTCGTGGCAGCGCAGCCTCACCAAGCCAACAAGCCTCTCCAAATTTTCCTCAAGGAAGATGCCTGCATGCGTCAGTATCTTCAAGACCTTCGATCGCTGGGTAATCGTGCCGTTCCATTTGTGTCCCTTTGTTTATTGGTTCCGCGGATTAGGGTTTTGGTTTGCATTCTGCGATGTCGTTTTTGTGATTATTCTGCGTGGTCTTTTGGCTTTGTAGGTAAGGAGTTGGAAGAGTCTGGAGTTCTCAGTGAATCACTTCGATCGAGGAAAGACTTTTGGGGCTTGCATATGCCGCTGGTTTGTCCAGATGGCGCTGTGGTTGCGTATTCGTGGAAACGACAGCTTGCGGGTCAAGCTGGTGCTTCTGCCGTCGACAGGACCAGGTTCGTTTCCGTTAAATCTCTTCTGCTTCAGTTCTGCATGCCATTCGAATTTCTGTGTTTGGATAACGAAATAGGATGGAAAACAATGGATTCAAATTGAAACATCTTTTGTTTTATTTGGAGGTGGGGTGTTAAATATAGGGAAGACGGCGACGGGAATGATGGTATCTGCCATTCTTAGACCAGTGATTTTTTTCCTTTTGATGATTTTTGTGCATACATAAGGGGATATCTTAATCTTCAAGTTTTGTTATTCGCTCCTGAATACATATAGAGGACAGTAGTAAAAATAAATGATATGATCCTTATGGTACGAGGTAACCGCCTCATTCGTAAGTTTTGTAGAAATGGTGCAGTTGGTATTAGTTGGTTAGTTTGTTTATCGTAGACAGTTAGACATATAGCAATACAGTTAACAACTGTACTGTTTTCGCTCACGTTTCAGTTCATTTTCATGAACTGTTCTCAAAATCTATTTTAATTAGCTGTTATCCTTGCCAACATTACCTTGCACGCCATTTAGCTGTTTCACTTTGTTGAATACAATTGGCAAAGAAATGCTTGGCCACTTTCTTTAGATTTTGTTTTTCATGGGTTTAGCACTTTCTTGCTGACTATTCGTTCTCGGTGCTGCTGATTTCTGTTACTTTAGCTGCTCACTTAGGCTTTTGAATGATATCAGGTTAGCTCTCAAAGCCTTCACTGATCAGAAAAGGCGTTTTTTCCCACATCTTGATGATGGACTTGAAACTAGTGAGTCGGCTTCAAAGAAAAGTTGTGTGTCTGAAGAAATTACAGTGGATCCCAAGGAAGAAATTAGGTTTTTAAGGACGCTACCAGATGTTCTGAAGTCTGTAGAGAAGGATGTGCCAATTGTGAAAATTTTAACTTTTGAACGATTGGACTGGTTAAAAAGAGCTTCCACACTTACCTCATCGGCAAATGAGAGTTCTATGGAACATAACTATCATGGTTCTAATAAGCTAAGGCTAGGATCAGTGGGAACTGTTGCTGAAGAGAAGGTTGCAGTGATAGAAATGTTATTCCCATCTATCTTCAGAGCTGTTATATCCTTGCATCCTGCTGGTTCCATGGATCCTGATGCTGTAGCTTTCTTTTCTCCAAATGAGGTATACCTTCCAGTGCTTCTGTTAAATGAGAAATGTTATGGACTCTCTTTCAAATATTGTTGCTAAAGTTTATCGGAAATTACAAATTTTGATGGGTTGCACTTCTCATTTAATGACTTACCTGATTTAGAAGTGGAACCTTCCATAATATGTGACTTTTCGTTAATCTCAGCCAATGATAGTGTCGAAGAGAATTTTGCTAGGGCTTTTCCTGTGACATATATGTCGTAATTTATTTTTCTGTTTCCTAATATTCATTATGGTGAATGAAATGTTTGGTTATCAGCATGCTAAGGACGTATTAGATGATGTCTTAACATCAGTTTTGTGATAGTTCTTCTTATTAATGTCAATTTCCCTTTCTCATCTCCTCCCCATTCCCTAGATTCAGTAAGTCAAGCTTCCATGGTTCACTGGATTCATTAGAAAAAATGGCAAAAACGACACTGGATTAGTTGTTTCCAGGCCACACTTTATGCAAAATGCACTTTGGTAACAATTTCGTGGTTCACTGGCTCTGTCTTGCAAGCTTCTGTCTGTTTCGATGTTGATGTTGTGTTTTCCTATTGTCGAACCGATCTGTCTTGGTGTCTTTCTCAGCTCCACAGCACTCTCCCATTTGCTCTCTCTTGTCCGTTTCATAGACAGGGCTGTCAAAAGCTACAAATTTGTGAGTTGGGCCATTTTAGGGTTTTAGTTTTATTTACTCATCTCTTGCTATTTTGGAATGTTGAGCCTAGTTTAAGTCCAATGACTTCTTTTTTATGTAAAGCATAACACATAATATAAGCAACTAAAGTAATGATAAAAGGATAATAATATTTCATAAATATAAAAAAAATATTTAAAAATTATATATAATATGATGAACTAATAATAATAATATTATAGTAAAAAATGTAAAAAGTTATTTGTAGAATCATATAATATTGAATTATTTTGTTATTTATAGGTATTCTAATATGTTTTTTATTTGGAGTAAACTTTTACTAGTTTATGATCCGAGTTTACCAAACTCCCACAACTTTATGTAAACAGTTTGACATCCTTTCAAGCTTCTATTGTATACAGTCCAATTCTCAATCTAATCAGTTAAACCGACGAGTATTGTCTGGTTTTGAAAACATTTATGCAACCAATTGAAGAGCTCATACATATCTGGGTCATCTTCATTGTTTGAAATCAAAGATTCATAAGCTAAAACACCAATAACAAACAAAAAAGTTCATAATTTAATAAGCTCATCAGGTAGAATTTTTTTCTTTCTAATTACCCATGTGATGAAAGCAAGCATGGAAACAAGAGATTAATGAACTAAAATCAGGTCCAGGTAGGGCTGACACAGTGGTTAAAGTTTATTTTTGATATTTGTACCTAAACCCCACTAGGTAGGAGCCTCATGCACCAAGTCTAAAACTCCCTATGCAATCAATTAGTCTTTTGTGTGGAGGCATTGTTTGATTGGCACGGCCCCCGAGTTAGGAAAACTTACATTTGTTGGGGCCTAGGGATCAAGTGGGTCATTGTCGCCTGTTAAGCATTGTTAGTTTAAGAGTAGGCCATATTAGTAAACCAGTTAGAGTAAAATGATTTAGCCTGCTATAGACCAAGGAAGAAAATGTGAGGAAGTTGGTCTGTTACTTTTGAGTGGAAGAGTCCGGTTTCGCAAATTCCTGGGAAAAGACCATGGTATCACTGCTAGCTTTGTGTGTTGGGACAGGATTGTGAATCTTGTGATTCTGGCAGCTCGGTGGTGCCCAGCTCATGGCTGTTTCAAGGGAGTTTCTACTTCTGATTTGTTGTGACAGATATTGTTTCCGTACTTCTGTATTTAGTTTAGGAAGATTTCTTACCTCAATGTTCTGCACATATTTATTTGCTCCAATATGACTTATTTTTATTATAAAAAAGACTTATTTGTTATTTCATATTCAATTTGCTTGTTACATCTGAATATTCCACAGTTTTAACTGTGTACTACTTAACAGAGTGGAAGTTATGTGCATGCAAGGGGTTTTTCAGTTCATCATGTGTTTAGGCATATTACGGTAACAGTCTCTTTGTTGCTTCTCATTTGATTCTTTTAGTTACTCTTGGTAGTCTCTTTTATTATAGCGCATATTTGTCTTGCATTGCAGGAGTATGCTGCGACTGCTCTACAGTACTTTCTTGGAAACCAGACTGAAACCAGTCTGTATTGTCTTTTGGTACTGTAATTATTTTTTTCTAATCATGATGCTTGTTTTGTTTAGAAGGTATTAATTATTGATATATTTGAGGTTTTCCTTGCTTTCTGCCTTTTTTGTTGTAGCACTGGATTTGCAGCTACCAGACTCTGTTTTCAAAACCATGCAGGTTCAATTTACAGTTTCGATAACCTTAGATTTTCCTATCATTTAGGAAATGTACTGATCTCAGTTTGTTGGTGCAGCAAATGTTCACGGCTACTTGCAATGGATAAACAATCAACTCTACTGTTACCTCCAGTTCATCGACCTTATTGGCAGTTTTCCTTTTCAAAAATTTTATTAAGCATATCCTCAAAAGATCAGAATTCTGATACTAAGACTTATCATATTGGCTGCCTCTCTGAGGAAATATAACTGCATCTACCAATGATTCAGGTAAACCTAGTGCTCAATTCTATGTGGATGTAACAGGAGCTAGAGTTTCCATCTCATTATTGTGTGCATAAATTGGAAGATAGGAGTTGGTGAAGTGATTTGTTTATCTCTGGTCTATATTTTTCATCTTAGATTGCATCTTCTGGAAATTGATGAGCATGGCTTCTTATGTAAGCCTCATAAAAGTGACCGCATCTATTCAGTCTCAAAATATCTCAGATCAAGTTTATTGAGATTTGTTCTTTGGACACCTGGAAGTTCTCACTGATCACTGCGTCCAGCAAAAGGTACAAGACAGGAACATTATGATCTGTATTTGCTAGATGAAAGTGCCAGCAGATTTTAGTATGATGCTGACTACACAACTACCTTCTCCTTCCAAAAATAGTTAAAAAATTGTTGGGCAACTGAGAATCTGTGGTTGAGCCACCTGTACATGGTCCTATGAATGTAAGTCTTCTGAGGGAGGATGATGTACCCATAGCGAAACGGTTCATTAACTGTACAACAAAGCTAAAAATTTCGAATTGGATGATGAGTCGTGTCATTGCCGGAGCTGAATCAGTTGTAAGTAGTGAATTCATTTACCAAAGAGGATAACATTCCAAACAAATTACTAAAGCGATATAATTTTGAAACATATTATGGAATATCGAATTTGGCTGTCTTTGTTTTGTACGGTGACCTGCGTCATTACTAGTTATGATGGTTTAGTGTTACCTGCCTTTTTTTAAAATTGAACTGTATTGTATGTAGTATGTCACATGGATTTTTTGATGAAGGGTTATGATAACTAGTGTTCTAAGGATGTTAAATAAAAAAAAAAATACATAGCTTTTATTCAAATTTTAATTTATTATTATGATTATTTTATTATGTTTTTGGAATCGTTTTTTTGCAACTATTATTCAATAATATATTATTTGTTTTATTAAATTATTGTTCATTTATTTTTTATATCATTACAACATGTAATATATAATAAGAAATACTTACAAGAAATATTGAACCAAAATTTATACAAATTATTGTACTAATTAAATTTATATTTTAAGAGTAAGAAAAGGCACATGGTATTGGAATTCACCAAATGATTAGCGACTTCTACAAAAGTAGCTTCATTATAGTAAGATATTAAAAAACAATTGCAGTTTTTGTAATTTCACTTTTTCAAATGTCTAATTTGTTAGAAAAACAAGTGACAAAGATAATAGTATATCACAGGACATTTGTACTTTTATTGTGTTGTTAAGCTTTTATCTTATTTAATGGAATCATCTCCAAAATATGTTTTATTCAAGGTTATATTTTAATAATCCTATTCTTGTTATTAATACTACGATAAAATTATGTTTTGATTAAAAATTGTTAAACAAATGTTTTATGTATTAATAAAAGTTTAATTATGAGACTCGTATAAATTTAGATATTCATTTCGACAACCTTAACAATAAAGTAGATTTTGTTTAGAATATTTAAAAAAAAAATCACTAAATAGGGATAACAAGGAAAAAAGGTAAGATGTTTGTGGGTTCCATTATGTAATGAATATATTGCACCTACGTATCCACTTTAAATAACTTCTTTAAAAAAAATCAAAATCAAAAAATATATAATGTTATTTATAATTTAATACTAAAAAGTACATATGTTCTTTTTTATAACAAATAACAATCAAAATATTATAATGTTATAAGTTTTAAAATAAAATATCAAATAAATTAAAGATATTTAGTAATTTACGATAAGATAGGTATGTGAATGAAAACAGGTTCCAATTGTTATTTTAAAATGTAGATATCATCTATATTTATATCCATACTTATGTTTAATGAATATTCTTCATCAATATTAAAAAAAGTTTAAATAATATCAACATGTAGAAATTTATTTGTCATTCGTGTTACCAAATTATAGTAAATAATTCATTCAAATACTATTGCCTTTTAGATACTTTTATAACAAATTACTTTTTAAGAAATAATATTATATATATGAAAATATGGATAATAATATAAAATTAAAAAAAAAAACCATTTACATTCTAATACAATCCAAAATAACCTAATCAAATCATATATAACAATATAACTTGAATATTTATATAATAATAATTAATTGAATTACATATATTTTATAATAAAATATATCGTTTATTTATTTTAAATATCGTATCAGCACCTTAATCTAAACCTAAAATAACTTATAAATATAAATCAATATTTATAGACTATTTATTAATTCATTCTTCACATATTTACTTATATATTTATAATTTTATATTTTTACTAATTTAGATGTTGAGGAATCTCTATAGGTAGATTTTTCTTTATTGATCTTTGACAAATTGTACTATCATATGTTAGAATCATAACTCAACTTGCAAGCAATCACATTCTTCCATTTTAGGAGACCAATACTCTTTTTGGATAAGAACAATACAAAAGAAAAAAATTAACAATGCTATAAAAATACAATATTAAATAGAGTTTATCCTAATTTATTACGAAAAAATACACCTTTATCGAGATAATGATATTTTAATTTATCATTATATTCAACTAACTAATAAAAAAGGTTACAATAATATTAATACTAAATAACTTATTTTGAAGTATCTAAAATAAGGAGTTTAAAATTATACTTTGAAATAGTCTTTTTATAAATTAAATGTAACCTTACTTGGCCAACATATAGAAATGGTTAGTGATAATTAATGAGATATCTAGAAGTTTTAAACTCACCATCTTTTTTAGTTTTTATACATTATAACGCACACGTATTTGTATAACATGAATTATTGTGAGAATTTTTGCTTAAATATTGTGAAAATATTTACGTTTCAAAAAATTTATATTTGATTCTCAGCACTTATGTTTAAAGACTATTATAGTAGTATCATAAACAAAATTGATCTCTACCTCAATATATCATAAAAAATAAAAAAAAAATCCGTAATATGATAAAAAGAAAACACTCATTATGAGAAGATGTTTTTTTTTTTTTTTGGTGTGAATGATAAAGAAAAATAAAACTAACCAATCAAATGGGTGCTTGAATTTATTGGAAAGGAAAGATAAAACAAAAAAATAATCGTTTTAAGAAAAACAAATTGTGTTCCCACAACTAAGAATTTATCTTTGTATAAATAAACCCTCAAGCTAAAGGAATAGCTAATATAAAGCAAAACATAAAGGGTTTATAAGTGTGCATACATTTTTAACCCTTTTTCTCCTCATGTTAAGAAAAGGTACTGAAAATTCGTTGCTTTCTTTTTATATGTTTGTTTCTGACTAACATGATAATTCGCTCCAAGAGCCAACAATATGCTTGTGGGCCTTAGCTCATTTGCCAATGCACCTTTTTCTTAGGAATCTTTAGTACAGATATGGCCTTATCAGTTCCGTCTCTGATGTATGGCAATGGGAAAAAAACAATGTAAGAAAAAAAATGGAGGGAGAGATATAGATATTTTACACAACGAAATAAACAAATTTGACAGATCAAGGAAAACATGTACAAGAACAACCTTGAATCCCAACCTCATCCTTTTGTTATTAGGTACTTTGAAATTGGAATTATTTGAAATTGAAATTATTAGATATTTAAGTATGTTTAAGTCTCATATTAAATATTAAAAATAAGATTTTTGAATAATATATAAAGAAAAGGATTCATAAATACAATGTTTTAAAATTTTGAATAGAAGATGATGTTATTCTTTTAAGATTTTGAATAGAAGATGATGTTATTTTCTTAAATGGAGAAGAGTTATTAGAGTAGTTGTTATTATTTGATAAAGATAGAAAGTGTTTGTTTCCATATACGCAGAAAAATCTCTTAGTCTACTTGCTATGCTCTGGTCAAGCTTAAATTTTAGCTACGACTGTGTAACACACTATTTCTTCCATTTCAACAGCAAAGATTATGATTATTGTCTGTAGAGTCAGATTTTGAACTAGAATTTAACTTTTAATGCTGTGTTCTCTTACTTTTTTTTATTCTCAATGCTAAGTTGTATCAATTTGGTTCAGAAGACATAAAGATAAATAAGTGAAAGCATCAGTGATAAATATAAGAAAAAAAAAGTTATATGAAGGATAACTTTCTTATCTCTAATTTTATTACAAAACTTTGTTTTATAAAGATTTGGTATGAACTGAGTGCTCAACCCAAATCGAACATTCAATCATTATTTTAATATAAATAAATAAAAATAAGAGTAGAGCATCTGATACTGATATCCACAATTAAATATACTCCTAACAGGTCTTATATGTGATTATAATATAACCACTATACCTTATATTCTTAGATTTGCACAGGAGTCAAAAGTCAAAAACCCTTACCGTGATCCGTGAGTAACAGAGGCCCTTTCAAAAGAATAAACAACAAGAATTTGACAAGGACTCGTCATCAACAAATCACTAAAAAATTAGGAGTTTTAAAATTTAACGAGAAAGAACCATCAAAGAAAAAAAAATGCAGAAAATAACAAAAGTTTGAGAGTGGCATGCCACGACTACAACTACGTGACTCTTAGGTTCAATCCATATTAACTAATAATTACATGCAATAGGGTGTGATCACATGGGCCAGTTGTCGGCAGAAGTAGCTACGTGCGTGGCAAAGGGTAGGTCATTGCACTGACATGCCAAGTTCAGTTTGAGATGCCATTTGGCTCACTGATTGAAAACCAACAACCTCTGTGCCCACATCCCAAGAGACTCTTATGTGTATGCCAACTGCATGGCAGATAATTATTTCATGCTTCTCTTCACTCACATCACTTCCCTCATGCCATGTGAGATTCATCACTCATCCACGTCAAAGAACAACATCTTTTGTTGCTTGCTCTTGCTTCCCTCCTAGTCCTGCCAAGGATCCCACTCCACTACCCTTTAATGGGACTCCTTTCACTCAGTGAAAACCATGTGTCTATAGCGTAGTAATCACCATCACCACTCCCTTACCAACCCATAACTAATTTCATACTACTTTTTAAGTGGAATTTCAAGCCTCAAACAACTAAGATAAGTGTTGCAAAAAAAAGACATGGCACATGGCACATGGCTTCATTCCAAAGTTGCCACCAAAGCAGATTTGAAAGTTTCGAGATTGTAAAGAAAGAAACAAAGGAAAGGGATTTGTGTGGAAGATATTTGCGGTGGATTTCTGCGCATTTACTGTTTCTTTCAACATACCAATTGACAGTTTTAGGAGCTACTTTCAAAGTCAATTAACTCCAATATTAATGCGTGTACAGACCAAGTCACCAACAAATACCACCTTTGATAAGGGTGCCAACTAACCAGGATCGGTTATGTTGTTTGAGTTACGTGCCTCTTAATGTAGTTCCAAGCATTTATGAATGGACTTAAACAAGAGTCAAACCCCGAACTTCAATTTTGGTCATGATCTGCTTTCAAATTCATCATGATACTTTTCACGCTATATGCAAGAAGCTGTAACTCCAATTGCCTGGACGTTTTGATTGAGTAGTCATTATCAAATATTAAAAAATGTGCACCCTTACAAGAAACACAGACGCAACATGTGATTAATTAAATGTGCGTGGAAAATCACCTTCTCCGGTGTTGAATTATGGTTTAGGGAGGCAAGAAGAATCCAATAAAAGGTCACCAATTAATAGTAAATGCGTTATGGGTTATTACAAAGAAACAAAAAAATCAGAGAAGGCAAGAATCCACCCCAATTCAAGTTTAATGAACTAAAAATAGAAGGAAATTCAAGTAACAAAAAGGCTCTAGCATAGCGAATATGTCACTCTCCATGTCTCCCGCATCAATATGTACACACTGAATATATTATCCACCGATTCTGCTAGCTCCAACCCTTACAGAAGTAAATTTACCGGTCCTGTCTCGGATGAGGATATAAAGAGGCTCTCCAATAACACCATCGATTTGACCACAGTACTTTCCATTATTATCTTTACAAAGATAAAGGAGGACCATCAGGCAAAATATCTTTCACACAAATTTTAGCAAGGAATGACTATTGCACATGTGAAATGAGATATTACGGGTTAAAAGGGTCGCTGCCTACAAAATATCTTCCCACAAATTCCCGACCTACATTAATACTTTTATAATGTCAATGAATTTGGATTTGTGTTGCATCAATGCACCACGGCACAGGTTAAGAGGTCGCATTAAAAGTCTCATCCAACACAACACAAGGTTGACAAAAGATCGCTGAAACGTAAATAAATGAACAAAAACAAGCATTCTCATTGATGATTAATTGCGGCTAAATATCTACAACCATTAACACTTAAATGTCATAGTGGAAAATACAAACATACACATGAGATTTCAAGGGCACATGAAACCTCATATACTGAAACACTATCATACCACTGGTACTAGACAATTAGCCAGGACATTTTAAGACAGACAGAAAGAAAGGAGCATGCTATCTACAACTATTTTGAAAAACAAAAGGAAAAAGGGTCCAACAAACAATTTGTTTCAACGGCCATCAGCTGAAGTAAAAGAATCTGCAAATCCAGTAGGCCTTGCGGGGATGCTGCTCTTGCTGTCTTCTAGGTCCATATAACTCATGTCCTTTCCTTCTGCCTCTTGCCATCCCTTCACCATCTGGTTAAGGGGAAGGCTATAATCGATCCCGGAATACTCCTCAATGTCATCATCAAAGGGTTTCCATTTTTCAACAAGCGGTGCCAGCACATTTACGGCATGACCCATCTCTGGCCGTTGGCTTGGTTCTCTGGCTGTGCAGTGCCCAGCTAACTCAGCAATGATGGAGATGCTCTCAAATGTTTCTTCCTTAACATCAAGGGCTTTGTCAATAGCAGCCATTAGCTTCTTCTTATCTGATTTTATATTCCAGAACCATGCTGCTAAGTATTGGCTTTCCTCAGGTCTGTCCTCATCAAGTGCCATTAATCCAGTCAATAGCTCCATTAGCACGACCCCGAAACTGAAAACATCTGCTTTGGTAGTGATTTTTCCTGTCACTGAAATATATTTGAACATTAAAAAACCAGGATTAGTTTAAAATTTGAACATACCAAAATAAATTAGGACAAATAAAGTTGAAATTTGTGTTACAAGACATGTAATGCAGAAATGAAAACTCGCTAGTATTCAATTAATTAAATTTTGCATTAGATGTTAACTAGTTTTTCCCTTAGAGTCTGACACTCTATTAACAAGCTGACAGGAAATAAAACAGAGCACATCAATAATTAAATCTTTAGAACTAGTTCACAAAATACCTGCATATTCTGGCGCCAAATATCCGAAAGTCCCAGCAAGCCTGGTAACTACCGATTTTTCACCGTCAGGAGCAAGTTTTACCAAACCAAAATCTGAGACCTTTGCTCTGAAATCATCAGCAAGCAAGATATTTGACGGCTTAAGATCTCTGTGAATGAAGCTCTGGTGAGCCAGAGTATGAAGATACTCCATCCCTCTGGCAACATCCAATGCAATATTGAGCCTCCTCTTCCATGAGAGTGGCTCCAGTTCAAGGCTTTTCCAATGGAAAAGATGCTTACTTAGAGCTCCTTGTGGCATATATTCATACACTAGAATCCTTTCATTACCTTCTATAGAATAACCCAAAAGAGACACCAGATGCCGGTGCCGGACTTTTGATAGAACCGCAATCTCGGCCTGGAATTCATCCAATGCCTTGCTACTAATCACACCAGCTTCCATTCGTTTCACTGCAATTTTAGTTCCATCATCCAACTCTCCCTTATAAACAACTCCAAATCCACCACGGCCAAGCTCATTCTCGGGCGCAAAATTCTTGGTCACGTTCCTGAGAACTTGAACTGATATTCTAAGATTTCCAGCGTCAATGACATGAGACTCCCCAATCCCACTACTATTCCTACTCCCAGAACCACTCCCTGTCAAAATGCTTCCATTGGTATTGTTAGCAACAGCAATCTTCACAACACTGTCCGAATCCGATGGATCCCTAGGGTGAATTACCAGTGAAGCTGGAGCCTGAAACCCACCCTTCTTCCTCTTGAAACAATATGCATAGAGTGGAATCAGCAGAAAAGCCGCAGCTGCCACACCCGCAATCGGAGCAACAATGGAAACCAACCCTTTCCGTTTAGATTTCTTGGTTTCACGAGAATCACTCGAACTAGAATTGGTCTGACCCGATGCAGGGTCGACATTCCCAGATCCAGATGATGGGTTCTTGCTCCCTGATGAAGGATTTTCGGCACCACCATCAAAGAGAGGATTCCCAGTAACAATAGGTTTCAATCCAGTCTTAAACAAAGGCAATGGAGGAGAAATGTTATTCCCACTCAGATCCAACAGTTTCAAAGATGTCAAACTACTCCAATTACCAGGCACCGCACCACTAATATCATTCCCCCCCAACCGAATCTCAACAAGAGAACCCAAGTTCGCAACAGAAGGACTTAAACTCCCACTAAGATTCAAATTAGGCAAATTAATCATATTCACCTTTCCATCAACATTACACTTTATCCCCAACCACTGACCCCCACAAGGATCATTCCCACTCCAGGAATCAACCAAATTCTCAGGATAATTCAACCCCCCAAGAAACCCCAAAAGCGCCATCACCTCAAACGCGCAAGGAACCCCTGTTTTGTTCACACAAAAATTGTTATAATCATAAGACACTTGAGCCGCTTTAAAATCGGGAATCGGACCCATAAAATGGTTGTTGTTCAAGTCCAGCTTGTCCAGCTTCAAGTCACCCAAACCTTGAGGAACCAACCCAACAAGGTTGTTCCCATTAAGGTTAAGATCCCGTAGAGAGCTCAAATCCCCAATGTTATCGGGAATCGTTCCAGTGAACGAGTTCCCGTGAAGCCACAAACTCGTAAGCGAAACCATGGAGGCCACGACGTCAATTCTTCCAGTGAGACGCTCCCCCTGCTGGTTATTCAGCCAGAGAACCTGCAACGCGGTGTTGTTTAGAGTCAGGGGAATCTCGCCCGTTAAGTTGTTGTTGGAGAGCTTCAAAAACGACAGCGAGTTCATCTTTCCGAGAAACTCCGGTAATGGGCCGGCGAGGTTGCAGCCCATACAGGAGAGATTGGTCAACTGCGTTGACCCCTGGAGCGTCTGCGGCAAGTGCCAGCCGCCAGAGCTGGCGTTGAGGTTATTATTGTCCAACGCGAGCACTTCCAAACTCTGGAGCCCGTCGAAGAAATCTGAAGGGATGGAGTCGAAGTTGTTGTTGTCAAGATACAAGTATTTGAGATTTGACAGGCCGCGGAAGGAGGGTAATGGGCCGTTGAGCTTGTTGTTCTGGAGGCCCACGTTGAAGAGATTCGTGAGCTGGCTCAGGTTCGGCGCCAGAGGACCGCTCAGGTTCAGCCCCTTCGCCTGAATCTGGTTCACGCGGTTCTTATTGTCGCAGAAAATGTACTTCCAACCACACGCGTCATCGCCGCTGTCCGGCCACGGCAACAGGTCCGGGTTGTCCAACCCGTTTCGGAATTGCCGCAGTATTTGGGCTTCGTGCGGGTCGGCAGTAGCGAGGGAAAAGAGGAGGGTGAAGAGGAGAGTTAGCAAAGAGTGGAGCATGGCGGCGCGTGAATGTACAGTTCATCTGAGAGAGTGGTGGTGGAGTAATGTTTGGCGGGATTTGAAGCGGCGCATGTTGAATATGGTAGCAAAAGAAGCGTTGGAAAAGCGAAGATCGTAGAGAAAGTGAGAATTTGGGTTGGGTGTTGCTTTTGAGAATTCGCAATTGCCGTTACGGTATCGCAGATAGCATCGTCTCATTTCCATCCATATTTTTCGAAGGACGAAATGCTTTGACGGGCCCCACGCAGTCACTCAGACACCTTCACTCTCTATCTACGGTGTAAGAAAACCTCCCCAACCCCAATCTGCTCATTTTATTTTAATCTTAATCATCATCATCTTAATTTAGTAATATTTTTTTAGTAACTAATTTTTAACAGAAATTGTAACAAAATAATAGTTTATATTTTTAAATAATTTGAGCATTGTTTATAATTTTATAGACTACGATAAATATGCATTTATTCTCTCCTTATTTGTGAATATCCTTAAGTTTTTCTTATCTTCTTGTACTGTTTGGTTTTGGGTTACATTCAATTTAGTTTCTAATTCAACCTTGTCAATTTATCCGTTCAGAACAAAATTAAATCAAATTATAATTGCCAAAGATTTAGAAGAAACTTAAGCGACAAATACACCAGTTATGTTTGGATGGATGAAAAAACGTGAAACGAAAAAACATTACATTCTATTGTTTGAATTTTTTTTATTCGAAGCAGGATTATAGTTTTTGACTACTTTTGATTAAGTTGTATTTTATCATGATCAATTTTCTCTTTATATATATATATATATATGTGTATATATATGTGTGTGTTTATAACCTTTTTATATGTAAAATATATAAATAATTAATAACTAAAAGGATTCTTTCCAAGGAAATTAAAAAATAAACATAAATCATCCTTCTAGCTAAACATATATACTATTTTAAGTTATTGTCAAAATCATCAAAAAAAAATTATATCATATGTTCCTAAACATATTATCTAAAAAAAGCATGAAAGGAGAAACAACTTTATTAAATAAAAAATGAGCAATTGTATGGATCCACCATGTCATAATAAGAGTACATAAAGGTTTAATACATTCGATCATTTTATCTTTATTAAAATCTTAACATTGAAAAACATATAAATTGCGGTTTTTTTATAAAGTCCACATGACACCAAACTAGAGAATTTTCCATTTAGATTTCTTCAGCATGCTCTTCCTAGAAAAATGTTAATAAAAATGCATTTCAAATTATACAGAAGTAAACTATTTTGATTAAATATCATAATCAATATATAAGAGATTCACTCCAAAATTATATATATATATGTGTGATAAATAATATTGGAAATTTACAAAAGATGTGTATAGATATAGATAGATAGATATATTTATCCTAATGAGATAACTTAATTGTATTTAATTGTAAGAATATAAAATAAAGTTAAATTTCTTTCACATATAAAAAGTGAGTATATAAGAAAATAAGTGTATAATCAAAGTTTCTAAGCTTATACATTATGTACAGTCTTGGAAGTATTTTATATACACTTTATGTAACATTATTATTAAGATACTTCTACTTAATTACAAAATGTTTGAAGATGTTCTCACAAAAAATTCTAAAAAACATATTTAATGAATTTATCATCTTTTTTAATAAAGATATAACACATGATACTTATAAGTTGCACTTTTTTTGTCAAGGAGGTGACAATAAAAAAGTTGAAGAAAAAAAATGAAGAAATATTGAGACAATGACAAAGCTTTGAGTAGTGAAGATAACAAGACCGACGTATAGAACAAAAAAATTATCTTCCACTACATAAATCATTTGATTAAAATCATCTTTCATACTCCAAGAAAGAAACTACATCTTCATACATAAAGTATATTCATCTACAAGTTGGTCTTCTACAATTATGTTACATGAGTCCAACTAGGAAATGTCAATGTTAAGATACAAGGTTTGAATTCACTCTATTAAGGCCTAATTCAATTTTTTTTTTCAAAATTTCATCCCATGTCTTGCTTTTAGCTTTTTGGAAGACAATTCTTTATAACTGTGAGACATGTCCCATTGTTATCTAAACTTGCAACTTCTCATTCTTCTCAGACTTTTTCTTTACTAGATTTTTCGCATAATCACCCATTCAATAATCAACTCCTAAAGTTTGATTGTCATTTCCTTTCTTCCATTCTTCAACTTCCTTTCATTGTCATTCTATCTCATCCACATTAACCTTCAATTGTTCTACTTTTTTTTTTATGCCTAAACCAATTTATTTAAGGGTTCTTTTTTCACCACAAGTGACACTTCCTTCATCATAACCTCTAGGAAGAACACTGATATTGTTTCCTTATTAAGACAATCATGGATGAATTTGTAAAGGTCCACTACACTTCACATGTTAAGTGTGATAATGTCATCTTCCCTTTGATTGTGGACTTATTATGAATTAAATATAGGAAGATTGAATCCAAAAAGGATTTTCTTTCTCCCATCTCATTTCCTCACTCAATTGAATCCTAATTTTTCTCACATTTACATTGGCTCCCTTCATTTGAATGTGAGTACATTAAATGTGAATACATTAAGATAAATTTTTTTGTTGATTCCATGTTAATAGACTTTTTCTCTAATGATCATTCTCCTTTTGTCCTCTTGCAATGTATTAAACTCATCATAATTACTTGATTTCTAATAATAAAAAGAAAATAATTTTATTTAGTATTATTCCAACCTCTATTTTATTTGTTTTCTTTGTTTTTAACTCTTTAAGAAAATAAGTTATTCTCTTATTTAAGATAATATTTGGTTTTTTCATCCACAAAACAGATAATTTATAACTTTTTATTTATAAAATATATAAGAGACAAATAAGTATCAATATAAACAAGTGAGAATAACTTAATATTTTAATCTTGATAATTTAGTAACTATACTTTGTATACGGAATGTCTAACCTAACAATTCTAATGAATTTGATGGGACAATATTTATTATGATCAAAATTTCTTTCTATAAGGGGTCTAAGTTTTTAAAACAAATTCTAGTTAAAATTAAATGTAGTATCAATTTTTTTCTTAAAAAAATCATAATATGCATTGAATAAGTAATTTTTTATTATCAATTAGTGTTATGGCTTGATGCGATAATCAAATTTTACGAGTGAAGTAATCAGACTTTCGTATATACATGTACCATTGACTGTGTTTTTTTTTAGTATAACGATCTTATGATATTTTTATACCTTTCTAGATGTTAATGTATTATTTTTTATATTTTAAATTTTATCTTTGTCCAAAAAGATACAAATAATAACTACTTAGCACAAGTGAAATAACTTGTTTGAGGGACAAAGCTACAATGCGCAGCACAAGTGACTAACGCGTATTATTTAACTATTGCATAAATTATTACTTTTGAAAGTCTCCGTATTTTTTTTATGTAACCTTGCACATACAGTGAAAGTTAATGATTGACATTTCTCACACGTAATTTTTTTCAACCCATCATATTAAAAAAATATATCTTTAATTTTCGCGACCACCATGTTCTTCAATAATGCATTTTCTTACGCTAAACAACAAAGCTAGAAAATAAATGAAACAAATATTGACACTCCCGTAAGTTACGCACATTTTTGGCAGACAAATAATATCACTTACTTTTTATTCTTCTTAATAAAATTACTCTTGTTGTCCTCCACTTCAGTGATTTTTTAATAGTAACATATATTTAGAAGATAAATTATGATATTTTTAACACGAATACATATCAATACAGATTTCAAGATTCAACAACAACACATACAAACAATTTACCTACAAATAGGTTTAAAATTAATGACACTTTCGTGCACGTAATTCGTTCTTGCACTATAATTTAATATCTAATTACATCATTACACCTTCGTCTATGGGTTCTTTGCTTAGTTCGTCGTTTATCGAGTGGGTAGCACGTAAAGAAGGGTACGCGTAGGCGTAGCTACTAGTAGGTAGAAGTGGCACTACGTCCATTTTTTATGTGTTGTTTTAGAATTATGTGCAAACTGATTAAACATATTTAATGGATGTAAAATATTGTTGTGTTTTAATACCTTATATAGTAGGCTATAATTATCATAATTATTAAATAGGGGTATAAATACAAACAAAATGTTAATGAAACTCTTGAATTATAAATATTGATAATTTTAAAGAATAAAATATTCAGTGTAAATTTAATATCTTATATAACCTTGTAGCCTTTAGCCGCCAGCAGTCACAGCCATCTCTAGCCACCTGAGGTTAGCCTTGTGCTTGAAATTTCATGTTCAATAACAAATACTTTTACGTATAATTAAACATTCTAAATCTTTTTACAATATACTGTATTCTTTAAGGTGAAATTTTGATTTAATTTCTATCTTAAAAGCAATAAATACTTTTTTTTTCAATTATAACATTTTCCTTTATGGAGCATAAAATGATGAAACATTATATTTAATCATATATGTTGTCATCCTATTTTTATTAGTATTGTTAAAATTACTATATCATCTATTTGCCTATTCTGCAATGTGATACAGACAAAGTGATGAAATGAATAAGAAATGAAATAGTGACGAAACATTGTGTAAATATTAAAGATACCTATTTACAATTTATGTCTATAGATTAGTCAAACTAACTAGAAAGGGACTTTTTTTTTTCTTTTTCATTTCAAACAATTTAATAAATACTGTAACATTTACTCAGTAATAAAAAAAGTAATAATATTTTTAGCATTTTTGTTACTCCTGTATTGTTAATAGATGTTACTTACTTGTATTCATGATTCAACTAATTAAATTGCATTACACAATTTGATAAGAGAAAAAAAAAATTTTATAGATTGGCGATGAAAAGAAGAAGTTTGTAAATGTGATAATATAGTTATTTCCAAAAATTAAATGTTGATAGATCACGAGTAGAAGCATGAAACTTGGCAATCAATGTTCATAAAAAAATATAAAATAAAATAATAAAAGAAAAGATTTTTTAATCAATATATTCCGAAGTTTAAGTTTCCAAACTTCATACATATACATAAAATTTTCCCATGCTTCTGAAAATAAATGCTAATAGGCTTCATTGATAAAGATAATTAATAGCTTTCCTTCATAAATTAATCATAATAAAAGTCAAATCAATATTAAAGATTAATAAGTTTTTTTAACTGAGACAACTATTACTTTTAAATATCAACAAATTTATGTATAAGAGAAAAGGATATAAAAATTAAATAATTTTAAAATATTCAAAGAAAGGAAAAAATCTTACTGCATCTTTACTATTAAGTTTCTCACTGTTTTACGGGATTCTTCTTTTAGTATGTCATTTTTTTTTCTTTTCTTTAATATATTTCTTTATTTTGTGTTCGGTCTATTTATTATAGGGGTTGTCTTATATTTTGGATTTTGGGTTGAGATTTTCTTTCAAAATGTCTTTTATAAGGAGAAAATCTACCAAAGTGAGAATATGGTAAGTTTTAAATCATGAGGATTTTTTTTTTTTTATTACTGTGAAGTTTCTTATCACCAAATTTTTTTCATTTTTTTATTTGTCTAAGATTTTCTTCTTTTGATAGAAGAAAATCTAACAATACAGAATAGTGTAAGTTTTCCATTATTAGGGTTTTTCTTTCCAAAGTTGAAGTTTTCAATTTTTAGACTGTTATGAATTTTAGACTGTTATGAAGTTTTTATTTTTAAATTGAACTAAAGTTAATAATTAAAATTAAGTTCATTTTGATTGATTAGTATAGTGGTCTACCACGACCAAGTTTAAAGAATAACATAGAGTTTAGTAGAAAGAGGAATACATTGTTTTCGGATAGGAAAAATTATCCCAATACACCTACATTTTTCATATATGCTTCTATATTGAGATTAAAAGAAATCTAAAAAAAATTACAAAGAACCATTAACAGAAAAATAATTAGGTTGCCTTAGAATGACAAAAATAAACGGATAAATATTATGATAAATGTTCATATAAAATATATTTTATTACTTTTGTGTTTATATATTTTTTCTTAAAAAATAATTTCTATGTCAATTTTTGTTAAGTTCCTTACTAATTGGTTAAATGTTAGGATAATATTACGGGAGACATAATATTAAGTACACAAAGCATGCATAATTTCTCCTCTTACACATTTTAATAGACTTTCACTTTTTTCTTAATAAGACTTATTTTATGCGAATCAAAATCTTTTCTCCTTTAAATTTATATGATTTTGTTAATCTGATTTATCACATCAATTATTATCTTTTCTATTGCATTTCCACCTATTATTACTTTTTCCTACACCTTCCATCCCCTCCTTATTAGAAATAATCTCTTTAGTCTAACACTTGACATCCACCTCTTTAATTTATTCTAATATTTCATACTGTGGATTCGGACAAGTAATTATTAAAAAGATTGTCTCTAATTGATATTAGAACTGAAGGCCTTTTCTTCCCCATCCTCCTATTATATATATCTTATGCATTAAAAAAGAACTAACAACAAAATATGTAATGTAACATTTAACAAATTCCCTTCTTACTATTTAGAATTTTAAGCTTCTCACATTTAAATGAAAACTTAGTTCCATATTTTTCTATCACCAATGTTACTTACTTATCTTGATTACAGAGTTCACCACTCATAAATTAGTATTTTATTCAATTTGAGGGGAAAATTAAGTGAAGTAAGACAAAATCCAGCATAAACTAAGAACAAGTTATACTATAATATTTATTAGGTATCCAAGTGTGAGTCTAAGTCCCACATTAAACAGAAATGAAAAAATTAAGCAACAGATAAAAAAGAAGACTAAAAAACCCAATACTTTAAGATTTTTGGTTGAAGGTGATGTTATTTCCTTATATGTTGGGCTTTTGTTCTCATTATTGTTTGTCTCTCCGGATGTTTCTCTTCTTAGATTTCTAGCAAGTCTTCCTGACAGAGGTTTCAGGCAAGCGTGTCTCATTTAAGTGTGTATCAATGTGAAAGAGAAACTCTCACTTGAGGGGGAGATTATTAGGTATACAAATGTGAGTTTAAGTCACACATTAGATAGAAATGAAAAAGTTGAGCAACATATAAAATCTACAAATCCAATATCTTAAGCTTTTTGATTAAAGTATAACCCTGTTCTCATTCTTCTTTATCTCTTCGGTATTTTCTCTTCTTAATTTTTTTAATAATATTTGTCACTTCATATTTAAAGTAGAAAACTATTTAGAATAAGATATTCTCTCAAAAGATAAAAATACTATTTTAAAGGAAAAATAGGAGATGATAATACATTATAAGTTATCATAGTATGTCATCCAAGACTATGAAATTTTATTTAAGTAAGATATTTTCTTTCTTTTTTCTTTAAATTAATAAGATATTAATCATTTTAACCTGAACATACATTTGTTACTAATTATACTTTTTGTTATATAGTTTAGGTGTTCGATATAAGGAGTGTACAACCACCACACCTTTATCAATCCCCAAATGATTCTTAACAAAAAAAATAAGACCATATATTTATTATAAGTGTTGACTTTTACATATTTTAAAAAATTAGTAGTTACTTAGATATATTTTATCATATATTTAGACAAAAGTTTAATACTTAGATGACATTTACTTGTTATTTGGATATTAATTTAGCATACTACTTGTTTTATTTTATTTTACTGTAGAAATATTTATAGTTTTCTTTTTGAGCATAACTTCTCCAAAATACTAAAAAAATCTCTTCTAAGTGGCTGGTCCATTGAAATTCGTAGCTTTTGTTTGGAAGGGAAAACTTAGACAGAATTCTAACACAGGTAAACCCTTGTATATATATATATATAAAGAAAGATTCCAGCACAAAACGACAAGTTGTATTGTGTGTTTTTGCAGCTGTATAGCAACGGATCATTTATTCCTCACATGTAAAGTCTATTGTTGTATTTGGCGAAATATCTGTATGGTTAACTAATTAATTAATTGGGTAAAAGCTGTGGAAAAAACTACCTCATGTCTTCTTGATTACGAATTGGTGAAGGAAAAGAGAAAAATCAGAATGTTAAGGAACATTCTATTATTTTGTCAACCTGACTACAAAGAAATGAAATTAATTAGTTTCATTTTTACTGAATAAAAGACTAAAATTAACGGCAATATTTTTAATACGTCTTTTATGTTAATTACTATAAAAGTCAGTAAATTTATCATGAATGGTAATACAATGACAGTATAGCTTTTTTATATATATTATCAGTACATGCACTATTTTTAATAATTATATAAAAGTACAACAAAAAAGACTTTATTTTTTAACAGAACCCGTTTATTTTTAGCTATATAAAATTATGTCTAAGAACCAACAACGTTATTGTGCTCTAGAAATGTTGCAAAGGACGAAATGGATTGCGCTTCAATGGGTACCCAATTCCTGGATATTCTGTCTTCCATTCCAAATTTTGTCCTTTCTCTTTTGCAAGATTATGTACATTATCGTGAATATTAAAAATGACTACTACTATTTTCATAATTTTTTACTAAGATTGCAATCCAACTGCATTTACTTTTTAAGATTTTTTAGTTGAAAATAGAAGGATGTGATAATTTTTTCTATGTAGCGGCATCATCCTACCACAGGGACTTTTTAAAAGAATGAAGTAATTGATGATCTAATAAAATTTTCTAATCGTTGATTAAGTGGAAAGAAAAAAATAGATTACCATAGATCTCTTCTTCAGTTAAGCTGTTTTGCATTATATAATGGAAGATGGGTTACAAAAATGAAAAAGTCATAATCAGCTTCTTTTTATTAGCAATTTTGTTACAAATTAAAGAAATCACAGAGGAAAGTGACTTCACCACATGTCAACCTCGGAATTCGTGCATGCACCAAAATGGAATGTCATTAACTCTATTTCATCGTTTTCACTGAACCATCCCATTTCCCATGATCTTACGCGTAATCTTTAGTTAATTGACACGTACGTAAGCACGAGTGTTGTTTACTGAGTTTAGATAATGTTATAGTCAAACATCATTTAATTTTATTAGGCTATATAGTATTATATTAAGATGGTAGAGTTTAACCATAATTAAATATAAATTAAGGTGATATTTATTTTATTTATGTTATAAATTAATGTTTTTTCCAGTAAATATAGAATTTTAATGTACTATGGATTGCGACTGATATAATTTAGGAAATTAATGTATTGTATAGATTGATATGTTTCAGTTAAGTATGAGTTGAACAATATTTGAAAATATAAATATTTTATATTATTTTTTTAAGGAGTGTAGTTACTAATATTTTTAGTAAAAGTAGTATGAAACAATTATCAAAAATTAAATTAATTATAATAAAATTATTTTTTCACTCTTATGAATAACATGAGAAAATAAAAAAAGTGCATATTTTATCTTACTTTTAAAACAACTCTTATACCTGAAAATAAATTTTAATATCAAAGTATTTTTAATAGATATCCTCATCATGTTGAAATTGATGACCGAGAACCAAAAACTTACGAAAGACCCGCAATAACAATATAAAATTAAATAATAAAGAAGACCCTTGAAACATATACAAGAATATTTAATTTATCTTTTTATACTAAGAAGACTAAACAATAAAGAATACCCTATAGAAAAATCTAAAATATCACTTGTTTAGATCAAGAACATTAAACTTAAAAATTGAATAGGGGTTTAATAAATTTAAATTTTGAATTATATCAATTTTATGAATTTAATATCATCTCATAATTTAAATTTATCTCCACTTATATTGTGTGGATATTAATTTAGTAGAAATTTAACAAATTCTACAAAATAAGATTTAACTTGATTCATTTGTTAGACTATTTTGTGTTTGTCCTATAATTTCTCTATATAAGCATTAAACTGGAAAAATTTGAATGATTTAAGACTAAATCCAATACACAATAATTTAAATTAATAAAAACCTTCGGGCAAAGTAAGGATGACATACCTTTCTTTCGTCGTCATCATCACACACAGATATTATGACCTTTGTATCACTCAAACGTGCCATTTGCAATTGCTCTCATAATAACAACTCATATTTTAGGTACTGGTGATGTTATAATAATTAACAACATTTTATTTCTATACTTCAGTCATGAAAACTTTCAAGAAGAAAACAAAATTATTAAAAATAAGATACACAGTGTATATATATATATTTTTTATAAAAGACAATGTTATTTAGGAATGAGTAATTGCAAACGCGAATTTCGGTCTAACCTATAGTTCTACTCATTTGATATGTTAGGTTAGAAGTTGATAAAGAAATAAAGAAATAGCAGTGCATTTATTAGGGTTGTGCAACGAAATTGGATTATTAGCAGCATAAGTGATTGCATCTAATAAGGAAGGCATAAGTTGGTGGATGTTTGGGTTGGTATATTAATGTTATGCATCATAGCATTGGAGGTGTTTAACCAATCATTAGTGTTCAACAAATATACCAACAACTGTGGGGCCTGCCGATCCATCACCTTTAATTTGTTCATAATTTAGGGCATTTGTGTGGCAATTTCTTTTGTGGTGTGGGACAAGGCACACAGCTATATCAATAATGATTCCAAGAAATGGAGAGAGTGAGTTCCTGCAGTGACGGTGCCAAAAGGTGAATTTGTAGTGAACCGGAGAGCCCAGACAAATGTGGGCTCCATCTATCGTGCTATTGCCACGCTTTTCTTTCTAGTTTCACCACTCTCAATTACATCAATCTTTTTGGGACCAAAGGGTCAAAAGTTGGGGGCCCATCTTTCCTTTCGCCATCCCATTTAATTCTTCATTATCCATACTCTAATATAGTATCCAACATTTTTTAATCTTTCTTTCCATTTTCATTTAAGTCGTTATATACCATACCAAAAGTATTCTGGTAACACACAGAGAACGATTATATATTATTTTAATATATCTTGATTACATATTGATAAGTACTCGGGGGATGAATAATATAATATATGCAAAAGTTCATCAAAATAATATAAACAGGTTATATTTGTAAAATATATATTGGTTTTTATTATGCATTTATTATTTTACATGTTCTACAATTAACTTAAACGTCGTAGTGTCGTTGTAAATACACCACCTATCAAGTCAAACGTCACGGGAAGGATATACCTGAAATAAAGAAGAAAATATCCCAATCTTGTAAAGGTTTTAATAACATCTACATTCGACTTTTAATCTTTATACGGGCCAATGCATAATATTCCAAGTTAAGGTCAAACTAGTTTGTAGAGGCTAGCAGCCCAAAAGGAACAAGTTTGGACTGGGTCAGGAGGTTGTAAGCTGACCATGTAGGTGTAAAAGTTTCCAAAGTGATTCTTGCTGTAGCTTCATGTTGACTTATTTTACCTTCATAATTTTAACATATTTCTATTTTAATAACCTTTATTAATAGTAACAAGGATTTTTATTTTTTTTATTTTCTAAATTGCATAAACCACAATACAACTAAAAAATAAATATATTGTAGATTGTATAACTGTAATTATTTTTTTATATTTTTTATATTACGGATTATACAACTTTCAATATAATTTTTTTTAAATACATTATAGGTTGTTCAACCCGTAATACAATATTTTTTTAAGATAAAACCGGAGAACTTTAAGTATAAGCCTAACGTGATAACCAGAACTACAATACACAATAAATTGGATTGCTTGCTGTCTTATAGAAATTGGGATTTGCACTATAAATTTTTAAAATTACATAATTGTCTTTTACATTATTGTTTTGAAACGATATGAAATATTGTTTTGAAACGATATGAAATATGTTTCTATCTTACTTGAGTGGAGATAGTCTATCGTGATGGTGACGGCAACCGAGTAGAGGGGTCAGATTTTTCAAAAGAAACATTTGAAACAGAAACTCCGGCTGTAAGGGGTGAGGGTAATTGCTTCTTGCATCACATCAATTTTAAATTGCACCTTGTCATTTTTCGAAAACATCAAAATTATCCTTGTCATTTTTATTTTAAAGGAAGAGTTCGAATGGAAGAAATGCTTATAGAAATTGGGTTCTGAAAAAGGTTTCCTGGATCATCAATTCTGAAATATGTTTTTAAGAATAAAAAATAACTTTTATAATATTTTTCTGAAATGTATAACACAATTCTGAAAAATAAATTCGGAAAAAAAGGAGATAAATATAAATATCCAAAAAAGGAAATTCAGAGTAAAAATTTTTTTATCCCATAAATGCTATTTCAGAAGTCAAATTTCAATTTTGAATTTAACTTCTAAAATATGTTTCAGAATATAAAATTTCTATTCTAGATACCAAATTCCGAAAGGTTTTCAGATTCTCCTTCCTTAAATTCAAAAACACTTCTTTTAACTATAAACTCACAATGGCACTTTGGTCATTTCCTTTACATGATGGGAGTGTAGATTAAAATTGATGGGGTGCTGAAGCAATTGCCTGCAAAGAGTAGTCCCAAATAGCGGACCCAAAACGTATGCCAAGACACGGGCTCTTTCTGCCTCCACCTCTATACTTTTGTCCTGCAGTCCATAAATACATAAATTTCAATTTTGTTTTTTCTAGATTATGCAATCCATCAATAAAAAGTGATTTTTGAATTGTGTAATTCATAAGAATTTTTACATTGTAAATCTGACAGTTATTTTTAATTTTTCAGATTACACAATATGAAAATTACGTTATTTCCATTTTTTAAGACTTTTCAATTACATAATTGAAAGTTATTTCTTTCTTTAAAAACGACGACAGAGGATGCGAAGAGTAGTTCCAAATATTGGACCCAAAACGTATGCTAAGCTAGATATGGGCTTTTTCTACCTCCTTCCCAATATTTTCGTCCTACAGCCTCATAAATATGTAAATTCTTATTCTTTTCCTTCCTCGATTATCCAATATAAGAAGTTAAAAGTGTTTTGCAAATTATGCAATTTAAAAGAATTTCTGATAAATCTAGAAATTATTTTTGGTTTTTAGATTTAGTTATTTTCTTCTTAAAAAAAGTTTCTAAATTGATAATTTGAAAGTTATTTTTCACATATGGATTATATAATCTGAATGACTTTCAGATTATGCAACATAGAAAAGTCAAAAATAACTTCTAAATAAAAAGATAATAAAAGCTTTTATGTGCATGCAGGACCAAATATTTGGGGTGGAGGAAGTAATAGCCCGACACACGTATTTGAATGGGCCTTGAGTTGAGCAACCCAAAATCACTATTCCAATCACAGAAGCAGTGGCTGCATATACGTAATTTTCGTAAGGACATGATTTCCTATATCTCAAAAGGACATTATTTATTTCGGGTACTATTGTAAGTGAAACACGAGGATTTAAGATTTAGGAAAAGAAAAGGAAAGACTACAATCGTGACCCGCGTGTGGCGTGATTAAAGGTGCGCCAAACGAAAAAAATAAGAAACACAATGGGACAAAACATAGTGGGTTCACATTCCTACTAACCCACAGAACAACCAGATGGTGGGAGCATCTAAACCACACACATGATGTGTGATGGCTATGGCTATGGGTACGTAGGAGTCAAACTAAAATATATGTTGTGAGAAAACGAAGTTTACTACTACCGTGAAGGATCCAAGAACTCGCAGAAAATTGTTGTGCTTGGTCCCCCGTTTCATGAATAGTCGAAACGGTGATTATTTGTTTGGTCATCAACCACAGATAGAGAGAGAAAGAAAGAGTCTTCTTCGCTGGCTCTTTTGTATTTGTTGCATGCTTCCACACCGTTGCTGTTGGTGTCAATGGCTTGTCATAAAAACCATCACTTCTTTGTACGCATTATCATGCACTGCTTAATTAGATCATGTGAGTTTGAACCTATTGCATTTACATTCCAATAGTAATTATTAATGTTTGAATCTAGTTAATCAGTGGTACCAAAAACTTTAATAACATGTTATGTTTTCACGGACGGCCAACCTACGTTGGTTAAGTTGCTACTGTCATTTCTTGTTTGTTTGTTTGGAGGAACTTACGGGAGAGAGGAAGAGAAGTGTGGATGCAGAATGCTACCTTTATTCATTGGTAGTAAGAAAAGTTGAGAGAAGAAAACAAAAACAGCAAAGCTTTAAAAGAAATCATCTTTAGGGTCAGATTTTGTTTTTTAATTTTTATTATTTAACCAAAGAGAAAAAAAGTTAACTTTCCTTTTCCTTTTATTTGTTTTATATTCCTTCCATCTCAAACTTCATAAAAGTTCATTATTCTATTAATAGTTGTTATCAGTTTTGTACATTTAGCTTTCGTATGTATTAATCTCAACTTATCATTCTTATCTTTATTTTTAAATTAATTTTGATTTTTTTAATTACCAAATTGTTAAAACTAACTTTAGATCACTATAAAATATTTATCACAAGTTTAAAATATAATTATACCTTCAAGATATTTATTTATTTTGAATTTTAATTATAGAATAAAAATAAGCATGTATCCACTGTATTTATTTCTCAAATTAAAAGGCCAGCTACATACACATATATACAATAATTGTCTTAAAATATTTTTTAATTTTTTTCGTGAGAGAATTTTAATTTTTTTAAGATATACTTTATAATTTTATCTCTAGCTAAATTTTGCCTCTATTTTTAAATAAAATTAAATATTTTTATCATGGTTTAATATTATACATTTTCTCTTTTCTTCAACTTCATTTTATTTGACTTTTCCGTGGTTTCATAAACACCGATTCCAAAGTAAAAAATAACTTTGTAATTAACAACTTCTAAACTTAATTTTAAACAAAATTAATTACTGTCACGCTAAATTTGAAAAAGAATTAAAATTATTTAATATTTTTATATAACAAAAATATTTTTTTCTAAATTATCTTCAGATTATATTTATTAAAAATGATATTAATATTAAATAAGAGAAAGTTAAAATTTCTTTATATTTAAATTCATTTTGTGTATATATTTTACGTTTGAGTGAGGAAGTATTTGATTTAGTATTTAATAAGCATATTTTCTCTAGGCGGCTCGAATATTCTTTTCCCATCCACAGTCATAATCACAGCGATGCGACGTGGGCCAACCATATCTGGCCACATAGTAACAGCACGTGATCTTTCCACGTCAGCATATGTGATCCGATGGGAATCCTACGTGGCAGAACCAAGCTTCGAGAAATGTTGGGAACTCTCCGAAAATCTTAACCGTTAAAACTTGGTCACTCCCTCCCTCCATCTCCGCGTGTGGCTCTAACGAGACGAAACACAATTCGTTATTCTTCCGCGTTGCATACACTCTTAGAAGGAACACAGAGGGTATCGGAGCTGAGCCATGGCGACGCATCCGCAAACTCCGACCTCATCGAACGCCTTCTCCTTCCTGTCGAAGGGCTGGCGCGAGGTTCGAGACTCGGCGGATGCGGATATCCGACTCATGCGTGACCGAGCGAACTCGTTCAAAGACCTAGCCACGTCGTTCGACCGCGAGCTCGAGAACTTCTTCAATTCGGCGACGCCGCCGTTCTCGGTGCCGGCCATGCGCTCTCCGCCGCCGAGGGAGATCGAGTTCGTCAAGAGTCTGCGCCCGAAGCTGTCGGAGATTCGACGCGCCTACTCCTCACCCGATTTCAGTAAGAAGGTTCTGGAGAAATGGCGCCCGAGGTCGCAGATTCGAATTGACCTTTCCGCGATAAAGAACGCTATTGTATTCGCGGAGGAGGATGGGATTGTGGATTTCGAGAAGAGGGGAAGGAGGTCGAGTTTCTGGGAGGAGTGGAAAAACGAAGGTGAGGGTGAATCTAAGGATTGGGAACCGATTCGTGCATTGAAGATCAGGCTCAAGGAGTTTGAGAAGCGCGGTTCTTCTTTCGAGGCTTTCAAGAACAGTGAATTCGTGGAGAAAGTGAAGTCTAGCTTGGTTTGTGATTCTTCCTCTTTTAGTAATTTGCTTGGTTTCTAGTTAATTGTAGGGTTATGCGTGTTTTGGGTAGGGTCTTTGGTTGTGGCTAACTGTAGGTCATTCTTTCTTTGGAGGAAGAGCTTGGTTTAGAGCTGCTTGGCTAAACCACTGCATTTGTTAATGAAAATTATCTGTGCAGTTGGATTATTGAGGTTACAATTAGAACTTGGAGTAAGATTATTAGTTATTACCTGTTAAAAACCCTCTCTTGTGACGACAGTTTAAAAATTACTTTTAGAACTGGTAACTGGTAACTGTTATCTGTGTTTGGTTTCTGTTACTACTGGATGTTTTAATAACTTTAATGATTCATTGAACGAAATTAAGAAGAAATTTTGAAGTGATTATTGTGAGAGCCACATTACGAGCAGGAGGGCAACAGTAGTGAGGTCAAGCCATTTGTTGGTTGAGATGTGTGTGGATATTATGGTTTATTTGTTTATTTTCAGTCAATCATGTGTTCGGCTCATGCATACGGTAGGTGTTCTTTATGAGGGTTCGGAGTTTTGCTGGTTTATAATTTTTGGGCAATTGAGCAAATTTTGCGAATTGCTTTTTTTATGAGAACTTACGTGTTCTTTTCTTGACTTTCTTGCAGAAATCAATGTGCAAGGAACCTCAGGATTCAAAGGTTTGTGCGTAATATGTTTAAGTTCATTTGTTCGTATGAATATGTCTGGGCAAATATTTTGTACTTTTGTGTAAAGAAACTTGTATGTGACTGGTCATTTAAGGTTTAATCTAACTTTCAATGGATCACTGTGCATATATATATATGATACATTGTTGAATACGATCAATACACCAGTCCATGGATCCTTATTTTGCGTCTCTGGGCATGAAGTTCCACTATTTTGATTTTATTTAGCTGGATATTAAACAATATCTCTGTTAGTTGGCATAGACATTTTTTTATTTTCCATTTTCAAGTAACATTAATGTTTAATTTAGACATTAGGGCAATCGTTTAGGAGAAGATTGGATATATGATACTAAAGAAATATGGTCTAAGTCACTTAAGCATGTCACTGACATCTATGCTATGGATGTGTTCAACACGTGTCATTAACATTCCTGAGTTCTCATTCTTCTCTGTTCTGAGCTTGTGGCCTTGATTTGAATCATAAATTATGTTCACATTTTCATACATCTTTCACAGGAGGTGCCACCATTGGATGTACCCGAACTTCTTGCCTACTTTGTAAAACAGTCTGGGCCATTTTTGGACCATCTTGGGGTGAAAAGAGGTACATAGTTATGCACAATTACTTGGCATTTCCACTTTATACATCTTATCTGGAAGTTTATGTTCTGTTTTTCTTTTAACATTTGGTAGATACATTTTCGCTTGCAATGGAAAGTGATTTTTTGTTTCTACATTCTTGTGTTTTTAAATTACCTTGTTGGTTTCTCCTTTCCTGAAATCTTAAACAATCAATGCTTAGTATAGACATTCTTTTCCATGTATCTGGTAAAGTAGGTAAATGAAACAGACCAATTTAATGTTTTCCAACCACAATAATTCCCCATGTCCTTTTTCTACTCTTTTTGGAATTTACCTTGCTAAGCTTTATTACTGCATTATTCTTGTTGTGATTGGCAAGCGGGGAAGGCTTTAACTTCTGATGTATTTGTTAGCTGCCTCCTCCCTGAGTTATTCAACAGTGTGATTAACTCTTATTTTATGCAACTTTGTGACGATGTGATGCACATAGTTAGTAGATGCAGACTATTGCTCAAAGAGGTGAAAAATTGTTTTCCAAACCATCAAATAATTTCTTGTTGAAAATAATTCTAATCAATCTGATTGTTAAATACTTAGTTGTCAACTTTATCACTCACTGAAAATAATAAAATTCAAGATACAACAAATTTGTGATCAAGATTTAAGATATTTTCATTTGTCATTGTATTTTACTCTAATTTTTAATATAATGTGAGGGAGTAGAAACTTTCATAATGAGATTTTTATTAGCATGATTGACATGAGGTATACTTTTAATCCAATTTCAGATTTTCAAAACACTCATTCTAGTTATTCACTTTTGAATTTATCACAGAAACCCATCAATTGCTAGGAAATGTAGTGAGTGTTGAATAAAGACAGCTGTTAGTCATTCAGTCCATTAAGTCTTTTGTTGAACTAGTTGGTTAGTTAATTAGAAGAGATTAGTTATACATGTTAAAGAGATGATTTGATTACATTAAATAGGGAAATAGGTTATGATTTGATTACATCAAAAAGGGAAATATCTTATTTCTCATTATTAATTATAGATTTTGTTCGTTATTATTGTATCTCTTCTTCATGATAAATAGGAAGACTCGTGTGTACACAACACATAATTACAAGAAATCCTTTCAATATAGTGTGGGAGTGGTACCGTCTGCTATTCAATTTTTGATTATTTGTTCAATTGTGTTCATCGCAGACATATGTGACAAGATAGTTGAAAGTTTGTATAGCAAACGCAGAAACCATCTTCTATTGAATTCCCTATCTGGGGAAGAGTCTTCTATTGTTGGGAATGGAAACATAAATGATGAATTGGATTTACGAATAGCAAGCGTCCTTCAGAGCACAGGACACCGTCATGAAGGTGGATTCTGGACTGACCATGCTAAGCATGATCCATCCGAAAGTGAAAGACATGTTGCAATAGTCACAACTGCTAGTCTTCCTTGGATGACAGGAACAGCTGTAAACCCCCTATTTCGAGCTGCATATTTATCACAATCTGCAAAGCAGAAAGTCACTCTGTTGGTTCCATGGCTTTGTAAATCAGATCAAGAGCTTGTTTATCCCAGCAGTCTTACTTTTACTTCACCAGAAGAACAGGAAGTTTATATACGTAGCTGGCTTGAAGAAAGGATAGGTTTTAAGGCAGACTTCAAAATTTCTTTTTATCCTGGGAAGGTAACTTTTCAATAAAATTATTCCTTTATGTTTCATATCACTTATGTCAATTTTTACATTTCTTCATTCTCATGTGTAGTTTTCAAAAGAAAGACGGAGTATAATACCTGCTGGAGATACTTCTCAATTTATACCATCCAGGGATGCTGACATTGCTATCCTGGAAGAGCCGGAACATTTAAATTGGTATCATCATGGAAAACGTTGGACTGACAAATTCAACCATGTTGTTGGTATTGTCCACACAAATTACTTAGAATATATCAAGAGGGAGAAAAATGGGGCACTCCAGGCATTCTTTGTGAAACACATCAACAACTGGGTTACAAGAGCATACTGCCACAAGGTATGGAATTTATCATCCTAGTATTTTTTTTGGGCTTTTCCTTCTCTGTAGAAGCAGAGACTCCTTTATTTTGGAAGAGTTACTTTTTTAAAGCTTTTTATAAAACTGTGTTTGACCTGACTTTTCTTTTAAGGAGAAGAGAAATTAAAAAAGTCTAGGCCAGTGCTACCTAACTCGAGAGATTACTGGATGGTTTTGGTGTTTTTATTGATAAAAGGAGTTCTATCACCATAAAAGACTTAAACAAGAGAAAAGATGCTAAATTTTTTGTTTTATATTCAGGTTCTTCGTCTCTCAGCTGCTACTCAGGATTTACCCAAGTCTGTAATTTGCAATGTTCATGGTGTGAATCCGAAGTTCTTGAAAATTGGAGAAAAGATTGCTGCAGAGAGGGACCTAGGGCAGACATCCTTTACAAAAGGGGCGTATTTCTTGGGAAAGATGGTGTGGGCAAAGGGATATAAGGAGTTGATAGATTTATTAGCAAAGCATAAGGCTGACCTTGATGGCTTCAATTTGGACGTGTTTGGAAATGGAGAGGATGCTAATGAAGTTCAGAGTGCAGCTAGAAAGTTAGATTTGAATCTCAGCTTTCAGAAAGGAAGAGATCATGCAGATGATTCTCTTCACGGGTAGGAACAATCTGAAAACTGAGCTCCGAAATTTATAGTAAAATATATTCAACAACAATAATCCCCACTTTGTTGTGAAACACACCTAAATGAAAAGGTGAAAATAAATTTTGAAGTTACACATCTATTGCAACTTGAAACTGTGCTATATTTTACTCTTCCCTATCTTCATAAGGTGGATTGAATCAATTTATTGTGTTCAGAAATGCAATATCCAAAGCTATTTTTTATACATGCATAGTGCACATTCACCTACCCATGGTTCTTTCTCATGCTTTACATACCCAGATACATCTGAAACTTGTTTTCTTTATTAAATTGGTTCCTGTTTTGACACAATTTATCCTTATTGTAGGTACAAAGTTTTTATAAATCCTAGCATTAGCGATGTGCTATGCACAGCTACAGCTGAGGCACTTGCCATGGGAAAATTTGTAGTTTGTGCTGATCATCCGTCAAACGAGTTCTTCAGGTCATTTCCCAACTGTTTGACGTACAAGACATCCGAAGACTTTGTGGCAAAGGTAAAAGAAGCATTAGAAAAGGAGCCTTATCCTCTAACACCTGAGCAAAGATATCAACTTTCTTGGGAGGCCGCTACTCAAAGATTTATGGAATATTCTGAGCTTGACAGCATCCTGAATAAGGAAAATAATGTCGAAAAGTCAAGCCTAGATAAAGGAAAGCTCGTTGCTAAGTCAGTTTCAATGCCTAATCTGACAGAACTAGTAGATGGAGGCTTAGCATTTGCTCACTATTGTCTCACTGGGAATGAATTGCTGAGATTATGCACAGGAGCAATACCTGGCACACGTGACTACGATAAGCAGCACTGTAAAGACCTTCATCTCTTGCCGCCACAGGTAGAAAATCCTATCTATGGCTGGTGAATGGATTGACTAGTTGAACAGGTGACGAAGGGAAACCTGTCACACCAGATCGTGACAAGCAGTATTGTGAAAACCAATCTCATGCTGTAGGTAGAAAAAAAATATGGATGGCTGGTGATAGATTAGTGGTTTGAGTTTTAGTTTGTGCTTTGTATTACAGTTGTTTGTGTTAGGTACTACTAGCCTTCTAGGTTTTCAATTCTTAAATTTTTTCAGTTCTTTTTGGTTTTTGTAAGTGATGTAGTTTAATGTTTTACCAAAACACGTGTAGAAAGCTAATGTAAAGTTGCATGGCAAAAAGTTGAACGTTCTCCCACGTAACTTGTGGAGAATAATAAACTGTAATGAATTTGCATCGGTTTAACGTGTAATAAATTGTTCAGTTGTGGTAACTTGGAAGGACTTCCTGAGGGTATTCACTCTCCACACGAAAATATCAGCCATTTTGGTTAGCAGTAGGAGAGAAATTAGAGAATAAAGGGGAAAAAAAGCGTTGTCAATGATTTATGTAAGAATGAATAAACTCCAAATTAATTCCACTTGTTTAGGGGCTTCGCATGAAACATCAAAAGCAGATCCTCTTGTACCTCAACAGCTAAAAAATACAGAAGCGCTCCGAATAGAATAAAAAATAAAAAGTAAAATAGATAGTGAAAAAATGAGCAAGAATGTATGACAGATAGAGGGGTTGGAGCGAACTAGTCCTCTGGAGAGGATCCAAGTTAATTTGTATTGGGCCACAAAAAAATCTTGGCTTTAGACTGCTTTATCTACCCTTAGAATAAGGGCAATTGCTTCCTGCACCTCTCATTTCCTTCCTGCACCCCATCAAAGAAACGAAATGTCTGACGTGTTCCTGGAATTCATATGTAAAGACAGGAGGATATATTTGTAATAATTCACTACAAGAATTTCTGCACGGAAAAAAAGTTTTTTTTTTCTCTTCTATGAATTGAAATTATTTATACATGAATTAATTTGTAGAGGATATTTTATATTTATTTAAAAAATATTTTTATTTATGAATAAATTAATGTTAATTTAAAAAGAAATTTATTCTATTTTTTGATTTATTTTTGAAATTTTTTTATGAAGAAAATTGTGAAACATATATACTGTAATTACGAGGGTTAAGTAGAGATTGCATTTTGGTAAATTCTATTAAATTTGAATTCGTGGTCAGTAATTCATAATTCTATGTAAATTTTAAACATGGTTGGTAGTTTATTTTGACTTTAAGATATGAAAATTTTCACATTACCTTTCTGTCATTGGCCAAATAATTGAGTTGACTTAGCGGCGTTAAAAAATTCATAGGCTAGCTAGTAGTGGTTTATAAATCACTGAAAAGTGGGTTAATTTATTTATAGCAACTTTAACGTTAACGAACTTCTAGGGCATGTTTGAAGTTAATGATTTAATAGAATAAGATAAAAGAAAAGAGTAGATCGCATTACACGATCAAAAGGAAAATAATAATAACAAGATAATATATTACAGTAGCAATAATAATAATAATAATAATAATAA
>Ga0099825_1000324_pt1 | contig 47142 bp, 24 predicted proteins | sample SiratroredBW_FD_76838 | JGI IMG/M metagenome (GOLD analysis project Ga0099825, IMG submission 76838) | Root nodule microbial communities of legume samples collected from California, USA - Siratro red BW | ecosystem: Host-associated > Plants > Roots > Nodule | place: USA: California | collected...
AAAATTGTTTGGGATTTGGTTATAGTAGAAGATTTAACTTGGGTCAGAAGAAGAAGACGAAGTCTGTAAATAATAAAAAAATTGGCAAAGGTTCATTTGAGAAATTGCTGCTCCCATCACAGTTTAAACAAACTTCAGCTCAACACCGTCATAATCCAATCTCTCACTGTCATCGAAACCCAAAAACCTGTCCACCGGAAAATGTTTCAATAATGGTTCTGTTCCGCAAGTTCCTTAAAGCAATACTAGCAGACCAAACCCAAACCCAAACCCAAACCAAAGCCCGAACCTTCCTCACCTCAATATCCGCATTCCCCTGGTACGCGCCTCACCACAGCAACCGCCTCTGCCGCTCCCCAACCAATAACAGATTCCTCTCTCCCGGGCCAGGCCCAGGCCCAGGCCCTCTCTTCCTCTCTCGTCCCCCATGGAAACTCTCTCAATCGGCCACCCCTCTCTATTTGCGCGAAAACGCCGTCGTTTTCCCCAGGGTCCACCCCTTCAATTTGCTTCGCTCCACTCCTCCTCTCCCTCTCCGCTTCCCTGATCCGCTTCCCTCCGTTTCCACCAACCCTTCCCTTTTCCACAGCTTCGTCAATCTCCCCAATTTCATTTCCTTCTCCCGATTACTTTCCGGTCCTCTTCTCGCATGGTACCTCCATTTTTCCCCTTTTTTCTTCTTTCTAAAAACACTATTCGGTGGTTTACTTTGCCTTTTTGTTTTTTGCACAGGATGATCACCAACGAGTTGTATTCTCCAGCAATTGTAGGGTTGGCACTCTCTGGGGCCACTGATTGGGTGAGTGTTAACAACCCATGTTTATTGCTTTTTAATCACTGTGCTGCAACTGAACGTTTTCATCCACATTTTAAAGGTGTTTGTTTTTATGTGTTGTGTGATTCTAATAATTGATCATAGCTGGATGGACACGTGGCTCGGAAGATGAAGATAGATTCCGTAGTGGGTTCCTACCTTGATCCCCTTGCTGACAAGGTAATCTCCACTCTCTTTTACCCCTTCCACTTGTATTTTTGTTTCATCTGGTGTTCTTCTTTCGTGAATCCAGGTTCTTATTGGTTGCGTTGCTCTTGCCATGGTGCATAAAGATCTACTGCATCGTAAGTCCTTCTGCTGTTACTTCTGTTTTGTGTCTGTTTGTGGGGTTGTGTGGGTTGGGTTTTAAACACTAGTTGGCTTAAGCATTTATGATTTTATCAAGATTAAAGTAGAATTCAAAATACCATAGTATTAGGACTTGGCCATGGTTTTAAAAATTGGCCCGTTACTGTGAGTTTGAAAGCAATGTCCCGGATTTTAAGTGTCCGCAACAGCAATTGTGGCTTCACTGACTCTGTGTTCACAATTTCCTGTAATATCAAGAAATGCTAGCATCGCAATTTAAGAAAAGGATATGCACACATCACTCTCTGAATGCCAGTTTTTTTAGATGGTTTTACATAAGATATTTCAATGTGAGGTTGACAATCAGATGCAATTTTCATTTGATTATATGTTGCATTATTTGGCATTTATGGTTCAAGAACCTAGATATTACCATCTATGTTATGTAAAACTATCCATTCTGGTTTCTCATTTTGAAGCTGGACTTGTTAGTCTTGTTGTATTTCGGGACGTCTTCCTTGTGGGGGGTGCAGTATTTCTAAGGGCAAATAGCTTGGGTTGGAAGGTATGAACAATGTGGTTTTCAAGTTTTTCTTTTTGCTTAAGAAATTGTATAGTCATAAAGATAAAATCTTGATGTTTTGTGTTTCTCTCAGTGGAAAAGCTGGTTTGACTTTTTTAACCTTGATGGAACCGGCCGCCAAAAGGTTGAACCACTCTTTCTAAGCAAGGTAAGCTTGATGGATGTTTATCATACACTGCATATGGTGTTGGACATTAAGTGCAGACTGGTTTATGTATACTGGTTGTATCACCTGCCTATTGTGTTGTTCTCCTTGATAAATGTTTAGGGCTTTGATTGAGATGTGCAGAGACAGAACATTTTACAATATTGGACTGATTTCTTAACACCATGAACGAATCCAAGCCCTTCCTTCAATAGAACCAAATGTTGGAGTTTGATTTATTAACATGATGATGAGTAGTGTAAGCATATCTATGCAAGCAAGCAATTAGAGGAATTTGAATATTGTTTATCAACAGCTACAGGACGATACCCTCAGCTTGTAATGGTCTCAAATTACATTCTCAATCCCGCCCTTTAACCCTCAAGCTTTTCCAAGTATTAGTCGCTTTAATTTCTGACTTTACAAAACCTTCACTTTAATCCCTAACTTTGCAAAACTTCACTCACTAAAATGCATTTATAAAGGAAAATAAAAATGCTATCTAGTAGTGGATTAGAGAAGTAAAATTATGTCGCCTGTCAAAAGTTCTCTTTTATCTTTCATACTTCTTGAGGCGGAATACAAATTTGAACAGGTGAATACAGTGTTCCAATTAGCACTAGTTGCTGCTGCTCTTCTTCAACCAGAGTTTGGAACAACGGAAACTCAACCATATATTACTTACTTGAGGTAATCTTGTGAGAATTTTATGCTTCCCTTCCAGCAATTCTTCCCAAGTATGAATTGGAACCATTTTCTGGTGCAGCTATTTAGTGGCTTCAACAACAGTGGCAACTACTGCAGCATATGGAGCTCAATATTTTAGGAGATTTGCGGTGGTATCAAACTCGGTCTAGTTGAGTTTCCATTGAATGCAGCGGGATGGAGGGATCGCACGAACTAGGACTCATTGCACAGTTAATTATAACTTTATTGCACAGGCTGTTTTCAAATGTTGCCTTCTGATATGAGCATTAGTGTTTCAAGAAGTTAGTGACAAATGTTAGATTATTTTTTTCTTCTGAACTTCTGTGCTTGAGGAAAGATTAAAACGTGTCTTTCTCGTTCATCGTCATTTTAATTTATTTGATCAAGTCACACCAAACCCAAATTATAACCTGAACATATATTGCTATACAATGCTACCCTACTTTAACAATTTGAAAAGCTGACAAAGTCTTAGTTGACAAATTTAAAAAATATGCTTGATAATTACATGGAAGATTAAGTGAATGTAAATAATGTCTGTCTAATGTCAGGATGAGAAATTATAGTAATACTTTTATAGATCAACCTTTTATATATTTATATATTAATGTTTAAAAATGTTAATTTTATCCAAACAACTATTTCTTACCTATTCTTTATTACGATTTTCTATTTAAAAAACATAATTTGAATTGACTTATTTTTTATGATTATAAAATATTTTTTCTATGTATATTTTATTCAACAACCATTAAAAATAAAAAATAAAATTGTCAACTCAAGAATAATCATCTGAAAATAAGTATTTTTTTTCTTTGTAATATTTATAAGATTACGAGAATATTTATGACGCGTGAATAAGTAATATTCATATAATAAAATATATCTTTATTACATATTTATTATATAAGCATATTGGATTTAATGGGTTTAAAATTTATGAATTTATTACTTAACATAAATTTAATCGGATTTCTAATAAAGAATTAAATTAACCCACCCTATTTAAATATCAAAATAAAAAATTAGATAAATTTCAAGATATTACTGATATTTAAGATTTCAAAAAAATATAAAGGATCAAAGCAGGATTTGAACCCGACGTGAATCGAACACGCAACCTTCTGATCTGGAGTCAGACGCGCTACCATTGCGCCACGGATCCTTGCTGTATGTCTTGGCAATTATTAAATATAAGTAATATTTTAAAAGAAATTCTAAGTCTCCACCACCACACTACCATTCACGTGTATCATTTTATCAATAAAAACAATATTTTAATATAAATTTCATAAATATAAATTCTTTAAAATTGAGAAAAAAATTATTGGTATAATGAATTCTCATTTATTTTAAAAAAATATCGTATTTGTAAAATTTATATTAAAATATATTTTTTATTAATAGGAACCTCAAGTAATTTTTATTAAAAATACTCTTAAAAATAAAACACGTAAGGATAATCAAACATTTTTTCTCTGTTTTAAAGAAGAAAAATGCATTGAAAATAAAAGTAAAAAAAAAAAAATATGCCAAAACACCGTGATCGGAGGCAGTGTTAGTATTTGGAGATGATCGTAGTATTGTATTGTGATAGTTGAATACGGTTAATGGCAATTTTAATGACGGTGATAACATATAGGTGTACTTAGCCGTCAACAAAAGTTTATGCAGCTGTAAATTTATTTCCACTTTATATTCTTAAAGTTATCTCAAGAAAGTAAATCACATAATATTGACGTCAACAAATAAATCCTCTGTCAAATGACTTTTAGTGACTATACAGACCCACGATCAAATCCACTGTGAATAAATTAAAATACAGAACTAATTTCGATCAAGCTGTAATTTAGTTGGTTTAATTTTAAATGATTGATTTTAAAACCAGAAATTCAAGATATGACTCAAATTGACTGCAGCGTGAATTAAGAAAAAAAATAGTTTCCGTAAATTATAGAACAAGTTCAACTTAGAGATAAAACTGCAGTAAAATAATACAGAGAAAGAAAACATTTTCTTTATCAATTTGTTTTAAACAACATTGAAACTGTTTTGGTTAAATATTTAAAAACATTTTATCAAAACATAATAATTGAGCATCATAAATTGTATTCAATCTTTAAATAAATGAGGTGAAAAAATTCAGTTGCGGTATCAAAACCATGTTACTTTTATTAAAATATAATTTATTACAAAATTGGTTTTATATTAAAAGAATCTTTAATTCCATAAAACTTATTTAACAAGCAAATAATAATTACTTTGATTTTTAAAAACAGATATTAAAATATTTTTAAAATATTTAATATATTTACATATTTTATTTAAAATAACATAAAAATCATATCCACTGAACACAATTTCAGCAACAAATCCAGATAACATAAAACAGAGAAGAAAAGAGTAAAGGAGTAAAATCGAATTTTATCCTGATAGAGATGATGACTAACAGGAATTTTATTAAACATTTTTTGTGTAAATATATCCTTATGTATGTACGTTATGATGAATATTTTATGCATATATAAATATTTATTTATTCTATGATCAAAACACTTTTATATGTTTTTTAAGTCTTTAAATATTTTTTTCAATAATAAATTTAACTCAATTTACATCATTATTTTAATTTTGTATTTAATTTAATATGACATTTGCTACTCTTTTTACCATAATTTTCTTTATAGAAATGGTTTCGACTAACTTTAGTTGCATTAATTTCTACATGGATAAATTTCATTTGTTTCTTATTTTTCTGTTTTATGAATTATTTTTTCCTCTCCTATTCTCTCGATTTTTAATTGTTGTTTCAATTTTCTCTCTCTCTCTCTCTCTCTCTTATCGAGAACTATAGATTATTGAATTTCAAATCATGAAATCAAATTCCAAATTAAGTTTTGTATCAATTGTTTAAGGTTTTGATTTTTTTTTCTATCTAATTTCGAATTTACATTTTATTATACTAAATTGTATTTTGATTTCACAAATTAAATTATGAATAAATAAAATCTTAATTTGATGATTAGGTACTAATTATATTAAATCATAGGTTGACTTGTTTTGTAATTTTGGTGTAGTGATGTTTTCCTAGTAAATTAATTAATCAAAGTAGTTAATTGTGTTAAATTGTTTTCTTGGATTTCAGTTTCAAGTGTGTTTAAGTTCTTAAATTGTTGCATTTTAATTTGTGTTTTAAATCAAAATCTTCAAATTATTCTGTATAGAAAGAAAATTAAAGATTAAACTATATATATATATATATATATATATATTGAGAATTTTATAAACATTTTTCTTATTTTTTTCTCACTTATATTGTCACACTTGAGCATCTGATTTTTAATTAAAATCATCACTTATTAATTCTACAACATACTTTAAGTGTTTAGTTTTTAATTGTTTTTTAACTTTTTCCTTTATTACGGTGATGTGTAGGAAAAGAAGATAAATATTTAATTGAGCAATTGAAAGATTGAGGTGTCCTCAAATATTAAGAGTTTAATTACAATTTAATGGATTTTCTACCTGGTTAGGAGGGTAAAGGGGTAAATCATGTTTTTCTAAAGCACAATTAAATGAGAAGTTATTTCAGTGTCCCTAATACAAAAACTTAAATGTAAGATAATACATTGTTTAAAAACTTATTTACACTATACACTACACACAAAGTTATCAATAAACACCTCAATCTTTTAGGCACCAAATTAAATATTTACTAAAGTAATAAATATAAATATTTATAGGTATTATGATGAGATAGGAGAGAAACAGAATAAAAAAAAAGTGTTGATTAGGTGTTTAAAAATAATAAATGTATTTGAAGGAGGACCGTATTAATCGAAATAATAAAAAAAAATATTATGACTTATTTAATATTTATTGTATATACCATCTTATAATTAACATAATTAATCAGATTGGATTTTTTTTTAAATAGATGGACAGACAAATTTCTTTTCAAAATTTAAACATTGAAAATGAATAAATTCTAAATTTTACAGGCTAAATTCATAATTAAGAATTCTTTTATGGTAAGTTTTTAATACAGAAATTAATTTCACTATCAATATGTAGAACAAAAATTTAAAGTCGTTTGAACTCTAGTTCCCATTTGATATCATTAGCCAGAAGAATGATTGACAAACGTCACATATCAACACCCAACAACCCTCTCATGAGGTGTCTTTATCTTTAATTATTTATTAACCATTTTTAAGTTACACAAAAAAACAAAGACATTTGGTTGCGAGATCAGGGTTAGTTTCTCTAGGCTAATTAATTTTTGAAATTAGAGATAAATATGAAAATAATTAGGGTGGTGGCGTAAGGCAGTGCCACCAACCACCACGAGTGTGGGAGTGAGGTTGAAGAAGCTTAGTTGAGAGTTAGAGAGAGAGAAAAGAAGAGAGAGCGCGCGAAAGAAAGTTGTTATTTTCATCAGTAATCAGTGAAAGAGGCCCACGCGCACACACCACATTCCGTTCAAGACTGTCTGGTAAACTACCTATTATCTCTCTCTCTCTCTATCTCTCTCACTCACCTTTCAGCTGCAGCAAAATGAGGAACGTGCAACTCAGCTTCGCGCCCATGGAGATTGCTCCTCTCTTCTTCATCGCGACGTGGTGGGACCAAATCAACGGCTCCACGCGCTGGCAGAGCGCCGTTTTCTTCTTCCTCTGCGCTGCCTATGCTCTCGTCGCTTCTATTGCTTTAGTACATTCCTTTTCCTCTTCTCCTTCTTCAACTGTTATTTTACTTTTGCTCCACCGAACTTCCAATGATTATGTTATCGTAGCTGCTTTTGTTTTATTCTCCTCTGCACCGTTGTTGATTCTGCAGGTTCAATTGGTCAGGATTGAAGTTAGAGTGCCTGAGTATGGTTGGACAACGCAGAAAATTTTTCATCTCATGAACTTCGTCGTCAACGGAGGTCATGTCACTATCCTTGCTCGTTTCACGTTGGATATGACTTAACTACAGTTGCTTAGGTGCTATTTGAGTAGTTATTCCATCGGAATTGGAGTTTTATCTTCGTAATTCGCGTAAACCTTTTATTGAAATCATTGTTTTGTGTGTTACCGAGATACAACCACAATTTTAATTGGACACAATGCAAACAGTAGATTTTTAGGATTGTTGCATGTTTGTTTTGTTTTGACATTTGTTTATTTCTTTTTGCTTTTGCCTCTTTTGAATTTGCAGTGCGAGCAGTGGTGTTTGGATTGCACAAGCTAGTTTTTCTTTTGCAGCCCAAGGTTTGTTTTGCACCGTGTGATGTTTGGCTAATGATTGCAAGGCTGGTATGCTGACATAGATTAGCTGCTTATTCCTTTAGGTGTTGATTTTGGTGCTATTAGATCTGCCTGGATTGCTTTTTTTCTCAACATTTACGCTTCTAGCCCTTTTCTGGGCAGAAATTTATCACCAGGCAAGCCAAAGTTCTCTTTATTCTTTTGAAATTGTTTAACTGCATGAATGAGTACCTCCCTTTATTGACTTAAATAGACATCAATTTTTTATTTTAAAAGAACAAAATTTGTTCAAAAGGGAAATTCTAATTTTATTCTAATTACTGAGCAGGCAAGGGGTTTACCAACTGATAAGCTCAAGATAGTATATATTTCAGTTAATGCTTCCCTATATATTATCCAGGTATCCATCTCATTTTCTGGTCTGCACTATTATTTATGTACGGTGGTATTTCCTTAGTGCTCATCAGTCATATTAACAGACTGGATCAAAGCATAATGACATCTCCCCTACACCTGCAACACAGTTTCACTTTCACTTGAACTGTTTATCTTCAGTATGAACTTGAAATACTTCACTGTTTTTTCTTCCTGTATATTATGTTTTATTTATATGGAAAAATTCTCTTTATTTTGGTTTCTAATATCACATGATGTTGACCAGACACCATCATGCTACGGCTTCTCATTTTAAAACCTGTTATGGTATCAAAATTTGGGCACCCTCCTCCTCCCACTTTACTGGAACAGAATAGTGGAGATCTCTGCTTCCTAGTATGGGACATTTTATATAGATTGAGATCGTCTGGTTTCTAGAAATATCATGGCATATGAATTTCCAGGAGACTTGTTCGCATGTCTTCAACTATAACTTATTTGATTTGAAAATTATTGACTTTAGAAAGGCAATCATTTTCGTGCATTGGTTATGGTTTACCAGGTCTAGTTTATGCAAGATGCATGTTGTGCAAAGCATAAATGTTTCAAAACAAACAGAAGTACTTTCTTTTATAGTTGATGTCACAAATCACAATACTAGTGTGCCTTTGGATTTTAGGTTTGCATTTGGATATACCTCTGGATAGATGATAACAGTGCCGTGGAGTTCATTGGAGAGATATTTATTGCAGGTTAGCTTTCTAATCAAAGGTTGATAATGTTATTATGTTTCACACCCACTTGTGAGTTTCAGAATGAATTTTGCCACCTTAGAATAAACATTCCTATATGAGTATGCATTTTTAAAAAATGTTTCCCCCTTTTTCTTCAGTTGTGTCATTTATGGCTGCTCTAGGCTTCTTGATATACGGAGGAAGGTGAGGCTTCTGCATTTAGTCTGTTATCTATGAATTAATACCTCTGAGGTCTTTGTTTCATTCAGTCACTACTAACTGGCAATTCAGGGTTGTTATGTGTGACTTTTTATTTACCTGGTGAATGCATTAATTTTTCTAGATTATTTCTTATGCTGAGGCGCTTCCCAATCGAATCTAAAGGAAGAAGGAAGAAACTTAATGAGGTATGAGCATTTTCCGAGTGTGTCTATTTGGTAGTAGTATTATTAATGTCTTTGTGCAAATCCATGTCGTGTCACCACACTACTGAAAGGTTCCCTGGGATATTTTAGCATATTGCCAATTTGGTTCATGTGCTGGTATTTCAGTAGAAAATTATTGCCTGCTTCTGTTGTCTCTTCATTTCTACTTTTTCAGTACATAGATCTTCCAAACATGCACACAAGAGACAAAGGTTTTGGCAATGGGCATGGGAGAGTGGTTGCATGGTTTAGTTATTCGACTTGTTTCTTTTATAGCAGAAAGGGATTTTATTTAACTTGCAACATCTAAAAAACAATAACTAATAAAAGTTATTAAATGTTCTCCAAGTGTTTGAATGTAGAGGTCTTTTTTATTTTTCTAATTTGTTCCTACCTTTTCGTCTGCAAACTTCAAGTTGTGCCCCGGTGCCAAAACTTAAAGCAACAGATGAAATGAATTAGTTTTCATTGTATTTTCCTGCAATTGTTTGTGCTACAAATGTAATCAGTTTTAGTTGCCTTGTTTTGCTATTTATAAATCACAACAGATCAACATACTTTCCATTTTAGCCATAGACAATTTTATTTATATATTATATTCTATCGTTGACGGTCTATAGTTTTAAACAATAAGGTTATGTTCCGTATGTACCCTTTGAATTAGATTTAGTTTTCATCATTTTTGGAAATGAGAAGAACCCCTTCGGACCTTCTGATATTCCAAAAATTTAAGGATGAAATTGGCGAAAAAAAAAAATTCCTCATATCAATATTACTTGTATTTATCTAATATTTGGGGGTATCGCAGGTTGGATCCGTCACAGCCATCTGTTTCACCTGTTTTATGATAAGATGTGTTATGGTAATTTCTGCCTTCATTATTTTAGTAATCTTTTTAATGTTCAAATAAGCATTTTCATAAGGATGTCCATGTAAATATGTTATGTAGAATTTTAATCCTTATCTGCTTGTCTTCACATGATCATGTTTTATCGTTTTACACCACTAATATGGTAGTATCCTCTCTGCTTGCACCATTAATAAGAGAGGTTACCATCAGCAGACACAAAAGATGTGAACGTTTCTAGAAAGTTTTAGTGCTGCTGTAGACATTTGATATATGCTATTTTGTGTCATATTTGTGGCAAATATAAGGATTTTACTGTGTACTTACTTTTTTTAATATTTTAGTATGCTTGATATTAAATACTTTTTCATGTATAATTCTGGGAGATGTAATTTTTTTTTTCTTTCGACAATGACAATGGAAAATATGAATCATGTTGTTAGTCAGAAGGTGTAGAGTTTGAAGATGTGTGGGACTAAAATGGCAATAAATTTGTTCACAAGGCTTTAGATGGGACATTAGTTAGTTGGACATGATAATCTCCTTATGTGGATTTCGAGTGCAATATTGTTAGAAATGCTCATAAACAATTTTAGATTGGAAAGAAGTTAGAGGGAGAACATGAAAGAACATGTAGAACTCTTCAGAGCTCTGTGTGATAAAAGTGGTCAAATACAATGTCCAATGTGGAGATGAGTTTTTGGGAAAAAAGATGGGAGCGATTTTAAGTCTTTGATGTGAGAACTAAGGCTGTAGAGTTCAAGTTAAATAATGCTATTTATGGTAGTATTCTTCAAGCAGAATACATTCTTTCTTAATCGCACTTTAATGTGCATGCAGGGTTTTCTGTCTGCATTTGATTCAGATGCATCTCTTGATGTTTTGGATCATCCTATTCTGGACTTGATCTATTACATGGTATGCTGCTTAATTATTCTTTTTTGTTATTGTTACTTGAAGTTTGATTTCTCGCTTTCTTGGCATTTGGAATTTACTTTTCACTTTTCAAAATGCAGCTGGTTGAGGTCCTACCTTCAGCTCTGGTCCTCTACATCCTGCGCAAATTGCCCCCAAAGAGAATATCAGCCCAATATCATCCTATCCGTTAATTGTCATTCATAGAAAATCCTAATTTATTAATTCTACCTGCCCATTGTTTATGATTTTGATTTAATGGTTCTTGGTTAGATAATTTTTTTTAAGTTCATCAGGAACAACAGATAAAGAAAAAGATCCAGAAAAAGTCACATGGCGGTTCTTATGTGGGTGATACTCAGAGGTTTTGTACGGTATACATGCAATGACAAGTCTCAAGAGCTTGAGTTATTTTCTGCAATTTTCATGTAATCTGGACGTTGTAGTGTTTCAGGCACGGCTTGTCAATGATACATCTATTTACTCAAGATTTTATACAATGTTGAGGGTCTTAATTTGGATTTGTTTATTAGTTAGATACACTTCAATTGAACAAAATGGACATTGACGCTGAATGAATTACATGAAGGGGTGTCACCTGGAATCTGTTGAGTTCTTGATTTTGTGCAACAAAACTAAAATGTTGTGCTCTGTCAATCTCAGTATCATCTGATTCATTTTAATTAGTAATATTGTTTGAGAAACTTTAGTGAGTGTTTTATCTGATATCTTTGCTTAGTAAAATTATACTTGCTTAAATGAGATTTTGTCTAAGATGATAAGTGAGAATATTGTCTAAGTCATTTCAGTAAATCCTTTATGTGATACCATCAATGAGTGAAATTGCTTAATCCAAGGTTGTATGAGGGACTTAAGTAAGAATATTATCATTTGAGCTATCATTTGATGTGTAGAAATTATTTAAGTATTATGTTTATATGTGTAGAAATTATTGGATTATGTGCTTTATTGATTATTGCTTTAATTTTGTGTGTATATATATAAAACTAAAATGCAAATGAATGTGTAATATATGAATTAAAGACATGAATATGGGATAATTCATGATTTTGGAACCTATAAAGAGATTATTGACTTGATTAAGGTATGAATTACATAGACTAAGATATTAATAAGAGTTTATTGCAAATCTAACATGTAATGAGTTTGGGATTTTAGATGCTTAAAACTTACTTTGGAAGAGGCAAAGTGTGAGATGTTTTAGTCAAAAAAGTGTAAATGTTTTATATAACTTGCTTAACATTTATCTTTTAAAAGACATAATAAATATTTTTCAAGAATATAATGAAGAATTATAGTAATTACTATATAAAATATTATTGTAAGTAATGCAAATGATATAATGAAGAATTATAGTAATTACTATATAAAATTGTTTAAATATTTTATCATACACCTGATATGATGTGCTATAATAATATCTCTTTTTCAATAACTTACTTTTGTGTTATGTTATTGTCAGTGTAATAATAATAGAATAAGAATATATTGAGCATAGGAACATAAATATGTACTAACTCAAACTAAATATGAAAGTTGGTAAAATTGAGAATTTAAATTTATAGATCAATCTTTTATATATTCACCTTTGTAAAATTGTTAATTTTATCTAAAAAAATATTTGTTACCAATTTTTTTTTTTATGATTCTCTGTTTAAAAGACATTGAGTTGACTTATTATTTTTATGATCATAAAATATTTTTTATGTATATTTTATTCAACAACTATTAAATTTAAAAACATTTTCTATCATTTCCTTTCAAACATTATAGTATAATTACGATAATACATTTATAATAAACTAATAATGGCTGTTGGATCAACAGTTCAATAATAATAAATAGAATATATTTATATCTTAAAAATAAACATAACAGATATCACACATTTGAGTCTATTTTTAATAGCAAATGGAAAAAGAAAAAAAAAATCAAATTACTGGAGTTCAAATGTCAGTTTTCTTATTTGATTTTCCGTTTTTTAAATTCCATAATAGTTTTTTAACTCTTGTCTCTTTTACAGTAAGGGTCAAAGGGATTCTTTGTTTTAATTATTTTTTTATATACAAAATTTCTTATAGTATATATTTAGATAAGTGTTATTTTAAATTTAATTAATTATTAATTTTCTATAACTATTAATAAGAAGGATTCTTCTGTGTAGTTGTTATCTGATCATGCTTAATATACACAATTTATTATCAGTTTTATTTTTTTTGTTGATATAATTAATTTTATTATTTGACCCTTGAAATTCAGTAACTGTTTTTTTTTTTTAATTCAATCAATTACTTATGACAAGATTACACAAATTATTTATTTCATAGCTATTTCTTTTGAACATATTTTTTTTATAAATTTAATAATATTTTTATTTTAACAGTTGTCTATAACTTTTAGTTTATAAAATTCAATACCAATTTTATCTTTTGTTAATATAATTTATTTTATTATTCTACCCTTCTAATTTATTAACTGTTTTTTAATTTAATTAATTACATATTAAAAAATTATAAAAATATTTATTTTATAATTACCTCTTATAAACACATTCTTTTATTTCAATAATTATTATAAAAAAAATAGTTTTTTACTTTTCATTCTTCGTTACTATAAAAAAAAAGTGGACACCACTGCTCTATGTTTTCACTAGTTTACAATAAAAATACTTAAACAATAAAAAGTTATCTATAATATTATTATTAAAAGTTATCTATAATTTTTTTAATGTATAATTTGTTCAATTTTAACGGGGAATCATAAAAGATTAATATACATGACCTTATTCCAACAGATCCATACAATAAAGAAAGAAAGCAGGCACCAGTGGTGGGAAAGCAAACGGTCAGAAGAGTTTGAAATTCAAAATTCAAAACAGGGAGTGAGAGTAGTGATTCTTCTTTTCTCCGTTTCCCTTTGGATTTGGGAGCGACAGAAACAGCCCAGTACAATGGATTCCGACGAGCCTCCCTCTCCCTCTCTCCATTCTTCCTCCCTTCTCAAGGACATCTCCAACTTCACCACTCCCCGACGGCCGCCTTTCTCTCGCGCCACCGCCCCTTCTCCCGCCACCCAATTCTTCACCGCCTCCAAACACGCAGCCACCTCCTCCTCCTTCCACCGCCGCCCCAAAAAACCATCCACCACTTCCACAGCCAAGAAATTCAAGGCCTTCCAATTGGAGCAGTCCCAGTCCTCTCGTAAGGCCCAAATAAAGAAAGAGCACTCCCTCAAATCCCTGGCCAAGTCTCTCTCCGTCTGGCTCAACTTTCTCCTCCAAAACCCTAGTTCCTGCGGCTGCCACTCCTCTGCCGCTGATGCTTCCGCTCCCGCTACCAACGGTAAGCGAGACGGCGCCCCGGTAACCTCTGTGGTCGGCGTCGACTCCACCTGGCGCACTCCCAAGCGCCAGAGAAAGACGTCGTCCGCCAAGGAAAATGTCGCCACGGCGTCTGAGGTTTCTGATTCCTCGTTTTCGAACCTCAGCGATTCTCTCAAGGATGTTTGCAGTTTCGGTGATTTAAAGCAGCGAATGAGCTTGTATTTCAGCCTGGCAGCTTGTAAAGAGATCTTCTTACAAATGAATCGCGTCGCCAAGGTTCGTTTTTCTTCCATTAATTACCATAGGATTTCGTAACTCGCATCAAATTTTGTATCCATTTTGGTCTTTAGTTATTGAACTCTGTCTATTACCATTTTTAGACAATTGACGAGGGAAGACTAAATATGAAGGCGCATTGTCCTATAGTAACTGATGTCGGGTTGAAGGATAAGGCCACCAGAATTCTCATGTGTTATAATTCAACTTGGTTGCGAATTGGGTTGTATGTGATTTTTGGCGGGGACTCCTTGGTGTTAAATGGTGATGTGGATTCTGATCATGATGCTGTGTTCTTGAGAATGGTCGTTGACAAATTATTTTTTTCGCATGAGGGTTTAGCTAAAGCGTATGCTTATAACAAAATGGTTGAAGGCGTGTATAGGTCAGGTTACTATGAGAATTTGGGGAATGTGATATTGAAAAGGATTTTGTTGCTTGTGCTTGTTCTGGATAAAGCTAAATGCCAGAGTTACCTCCCACTGGAGTATGGTATTGATGGATTGGATGGGGGTTCTCCTTTGTTATTCAAACCAGAATCCTGGATTAAATCAAGCAGTCAGCTGATCCATGGTAGGTCTTCTTTCATGTTTGCGAACCTACTCTTATCTTATTTTAATATCTTGTAATAGCAGCTTCTGCTTTACACTGTAGTTTGACTTTTTTTTTTTGTTGAAATTAGAATTTCTATCGTCTGATGTAATGCATGGAGAAGGCAATCTTTTAACACATTTGGTGATTTTGGGTTACAAATTATCTCAGCAACAGGTCAGTTACTCCTTCCATATGCCATTCTGATTTACCTGAGTGAGGTTGTCTCTTAATGTAAGAGCGAGGTTGCACATGTAGTAGATGTTTCATTTTAATGTCACACTTTAATATTAATGTACTTGTAAATTTGTGAAGAAGGCCATTGTATCTTTATCAGGTTCAATATGTTTTATTTGAATGATTTGTGATTTTGTAGGAGCCTCTTGTCGAGTATGATTTCAGGATCAGAGATTTATTTGTAGATCTCCAAGATGGATTAAAACTGTGTAGAGCTATTCAACTCTTGCTGCATAATTCTTCAATCCTCATGGTTGGCTATATATATTTTTATGTGTTGGAAATGATACTAGCATATCTGGCACTTGATAATCCAATTAGTTAAGGATCGTAATTCATCATTATTTTGTGGACAGAAAATCGTAGTTCCCTCAGATACTCCTAAGAAAAAATTAGCAAACTGCAGTCTTGCCCTGCAATATATTAGGCAAGCTGGAGGGTCACTACTTGATGAAGATGGCATCATGATTGTGGCAGATGATATTGCTACTGGAGACAAAGAACTTACAGTTTCCTTGCTCTGGAATATGTTTGTTCATTTTCAGGTGGAAGTTTTATTTTGGCTTATTTTTTAAGTTTCTGCACTTTGTGATTTAATTGATACTAACTTATAACCTAGACAACAATGAAAATTTTGATGTCATTGGAACTGCAGCTACCTCTTTTGGTTGATAAAACAAGTTTAGAAGGGGAAATTTCTAAAATTCAGGGAGGCAAGGTATGCTCCATGTTAGATGAGCTTTGTGGTTTGATTTAATTATAAAATAAATAATTGGCTCCTCTAAATTGAGCAAGAGTAAAGCAAGTAAGTAATCTTAATCATTGATGAACAAATCAATTTTTGATATTACAACACCTTCATATTTTGTTATGCATGTGTACTCTTCTCATTTATGATTGAGATCACTCAATTTACCCAATAAAGTGAGTTGTTCTCTTTAGAGGAGCTAGATTCATAAAATAATATCTACACTTTTTTCCACTTTAAGCTTACAATTCTTATTATAATAGACTTGGTTTTTCTTTCATCTTATAGGTTCTCGTAAACAGTGCAAGTTCTAGCTCTATGGACTTGCTTTTGAATTGGATTCAGGTACACTCCTAGAATAATATTTCATCCAAATTCATCTCAATGCTTATTTTGTTTTAGTCTTATTCCAAGTTCCAACAGGTTCAACTGATACTGTGTGGTGGGTAGTTAGATAAATGCAACTTTGTTTTGTTTTGTTTAGGTGTATACCATCCATAACTAGTTGTTCTTTGACAAAGGTTTGTTTGCTACACTTTGTTTCAGGATTTTAGTTTTTTTTTTTGCTTGAGCTTCAGATTGTGCATCTGTAATTGTGGGATCTTGGTATTTAATTAAGAAAAAAAATTGCTTATGTTATCTGTAACCTTGTTTTTTCTATTTTTGCAGGCAGTTTGTGACAACTATGATTGTGCAATTGACAATTTTCATTCCCTCGTTGATGGCAAAGCTGTCTGGTGCTTACTTGATTATTACTTCCAGAAAGAACTTCAAAATTCGTGTTCGTTGAAGGTCTTTAACTTCTTTAGATTCCTTCTGACTTCTGATAACAACATCTTGTTCATTGGCTTTATTTTTCATTTTTAACAGGAAGTTAGTATGAAAAGTGGCAAGGCATCAATTATGTCAGTTGATGAATATTCAGATGCGCTGTATAATTTTATACTATCCCAAAAGTTGACTACATTATTGGGGAACTTCCCAGAGGTGAATACCTAATTTGTGTTAATATCTATTTGCATGCATGTTGAAATTGTTGCTCAGACATTATCATATCTCTTCTTGATAAACTGATCACTGGTGTACTTTGATACCTGTTAGTGATTCAGTTTCAGACTAGTTAAATTTTCAAGTATATCTAACACTCATGTTGAAGGCCTATTAGGATTAAACCTGGACCAAGCACAAGCTGCACAAAAATATGTGCTAAAATTTAATTATAATTATTGCTGTGGAAAGTATCAAACTTTGGCTGATTAAGGAAAATAATGGTCATTTTCCTAGTTGTGCATGCATGAGAAGAAATATGCTTAATGTGTGTATAGTCAATAGTGTATACAATGTATTGACACATGCATGAGATACATGCTTGAATTCATATAAACTTTTCAATATGAACTCTGAGAGGGCGTTTGATGCCTGATTTTTTTTCATACCCAGAAATTCCATTCCCAAGAATTATAATTCTTAGGAATGACTAAATTTTGTTTAGTTGGTCCATAAATATTGTTGGGAATGTTATACAAATTTTCCGAAAATTTACTAAAATCTTTAATTTATTGTCATATTAAATGATTTAATAAGGATAACATGGTATTTTTTCACTAAATTTTTTTATTTCAACTCGATAAAGTTAGATTCACACTTCCCCCCACAAGAATGTTTTTGTGGAAACTAGAGCAAAATTCATTCTTGTGGAAATGTTATTATTTATTAGGAAACTAAAAATTTCCCTTCTACCCCAATAGGTTCTTATATTATTGCAAATAGCATACAAGGAACACACGCTGGTATTTGATATTTATTAAGAATTAGAAATGGAGTCTGAACACTTCACAACCTAAACCAGAGCCTAAACTCCAAATAGAAAAATGTGTTGGAACAATAGGCTTCAGAAGGAGGAGTTGAATAGAGTCTTAGACTCTTCTTGCAGCAGATAAAACAGACCATCTAATAGATTGACGAGTCAAGCAAACAAAACTGTTTAATAGCAACAAACCAAAACAACACAACAAATTTTTATACTAGTTCATCCCAACTCTTGGGTTACGTCCAAAAGGTTCCACTAATTAAATGAATTATTATAACGAGCACACAAACATTTCAAGGTTGTACCTTCTTAATCTCCTCTTGAGGTTAAGAACTAACAAAGGATAAGAACTCTCTCAAAGAGAGCACAAATTAAGCTCATAAGGGTTAACTTCACAAAGTGAAGAATTACAAAGGTTTAGCACACTCCCAAGAAGACTAGACGCTTAAAAGCTTGATAAGACTGTATAAGTTGCATTTTTCTCATATGTATCTTTTCGCTCTACGTTGTTGTATTGTTCGTCTTCGACTTTGATCTCTTTATATATAGCTTCTCGAATATGACCTTTGAAGCTCAAAATAGCAAATGCATAAACTTCATCACAACATGTCTTCGTCTTTATTGTTGTAGACACTTAGAAGGGAAACTTCATACATAATCTTCCAATGGGCTCTTGCTTTGAATTTGCTTAAGGAAACATTTCAAACTAATTCGCATTATATGATAGTTAGTTACTATTATAACAGAATTATATAAACCCTTTTATTTCCTTAAGGTCTGATTACTAGACCTTTGGTGATTAAGACGTTGTTTAAAACTAGAAAATCACTTAAACATGGCACATTCAACTGATTAAATAGTTTCCTAGTATAAGATCTTTTGGTTCAATAGACCGTATAACTTGAGTCACGTTGTAGAGGCTGGATGGTCTACTATGCAGCTGCACAAAACATTGTTAGAACCTTCAAATGATACAATCCACATTCAATACTTAGAGTATTTTCTTATCATCAAAACTTTGTAAATTCACAGATGATCTAATGTCATCAAACCGTCTAGTGCGTATAGACCATCTAGAAAGGTCTTTAGATCTTCTAGGGTCTCTCAACAAAATGTTTTTTCTCTGTACAACAAAACAAAAATGCATAACCAACTTCAACAGGCGCCCTTTACCCTCTATGTTCCCATCCTTCATCGCTACCAAACATGCCAACCCAACATTGTCCTAATTCTCTCCCTCACTCCTTTTCATAGTCTTAAACATGCATTTTCCAAATTCTGGTTTAGTACTCTATCAATACTCAAGCTATTCTATGGACATTCAAATTGTGTTAAATGAAAGCAAAATTAATATGGATGTACTTTTGTATAACCCAAACAAAAAGAGAAGAAATATACATTTGCTTTATCTCACTTGATACTATTGGCAGTATATTTGAATTCAGGTTGTTTTTTTTTTTTTTTCTTTTCAGGTACTTCAAATTAGTGATCTACTTCAATATAATGGTGCTTGCAGTGACCGAAGTGTGGTGATTTTGTTGGTTTTCCTGGCAAGCCAATTATTTGTCAAGAAAAATTTGGTAAGCAGAATAAAGGTTATGATTGCATTCTGTTGCTGTTGTACTCTGAATTTTGTGTTAATTTGTATCTCTCTTCTCTCATTTTCAGGATCACTTAAATGTCCATAAACTCTTGGGTAATGATTGCCATAGTCCGAACCATAGACATTTGAGGATGCTAAGGTGCCTTTCAAATTCTGAATCAATACAAAAGCCTGAGGTTTCCGATGTGGTTGGCAATGAAGGTTTGGCGACTAAAATGATGTGAATAATTATTTGTGCATGTCATCTGTTCGTGTTTATTGTTCAACTTCGATGTCTGTTAATTAATTTGATTTTGATATAAGGAATGAATTTTGAATATATAAAGTCTGATATTACTTGATAAATGATTCTTTTATCCACATAAAACTACTTATGCTGATCTAATTGTGATGATAGTTATATCATTTGGATTTCTATGACTTGGTACCAGGAATAAGAGTGAGAAGGATTTATATCGATTTAAAACATTAGTAGATCACTTGTGCTTTATCATTAAAACATATGATCTCCTTTTACATAGGTTTTACCCGGAATTATTGCTAGCTTGTTTGCAGTTATTCATTCAATTGCATGATAGTGGCTCTTAGTAGACAACTGCATGCCATTTTTCATTTCATATATTCTGCGACAATATTTCAATGAATATCATCCCAAAAAAAAAACATCCCAGATTAATCATAATGATGGTATGGTTTTATTCATGAATTAATCAGTTTTCTTTCATCAATTCACGAACATATTTGATCAAAATCTTATTTATTAACATAGATGCTGCAAGAAAATTCAAGGCCATCCAAACTTGGTGGCAAGACATGGCTGAAAGAAACGGTCTCAACAAACCAGCTGTCTATAATTTGAAGGGATCCAAAATCACTGAATGTAGCACCAACATTAGAAGAGGTAACTATTCTGACGTGCATAATCCTATTTGCTACTACTGTCATTAATAAATTTACCACAGCGGTCTCAAAAAATACTAAAATCACTCAAAAAAGGGAAAATATGAACCAGTGCTTAGTTCAACTCCTATCAGTCCTAGTTTGCATTTATACAAAGGAATGGTTCTGTTTGCAAGTGAATTGAAATTGGCTTTTAAACTTTACTTTCTTCATGGCATTGTATAGTAAAAGCGTGTGATATGATTGTTTTCCACTCTACAATTGCAGCTTATTGATCTGCTAATTGCATGCTAAACTTGTGTTGTTGATGATATATGTCGTCTTGTTAACAATTGGTACTTCACATTTTTAGAAAATGCTATAAGAACAATACAACTGCATCTCAAAGGATTGGTTGCACGGTGCAAGTTTCTGAAGATGGTAAATGCTATTACCCTTTTGCAAACTGTTTTCAGAGCTTGGCTAAAAGTGAGGCAAAAGTCAGCCTGTGTGATATTATCTACTGTTCAAGTCTGTGACTCTTCATGTGGTATGCAGTTTTTCAGTTTTTCTCGAACATTATCTGGGGTTATTTTTTCATTACTTATTGGTATGTCTTGTTTATTTAATCACACAGAAATGTTGAAGCAATCAGAAACATATAAGAGATATGCCATGCTTTTCATTTATAGACGTTCCTTTTTGAGGTTAAAGAGCTCAGCACAGATTATCCAGAAAGCAGTTAGGAGTTGGCTCTATAGGAGGCATAAGCAAGTGTCTAGTGCAAGTCCTGATCTTTTGGTTTCAGATATGGTAGTGGCTGCTATTAATGTTCAGAAATTGGTCTCTCATAGGACGGCACAATGTAGATATTTTCACCAGCTAGATCAGAGAGAGAAAGCTTTAACTTTTTCCCAACCGAAAGTCACTTTCCATCTTCAAACAAATGCAGCCATTATCATTCAGCTTGCTTGGAAAAAGTTCATGCGCTGCAAGTCTACTAAGAGGCAACACCTGTTTGCAACTAAAATTCAACGAAATTTCCGGAGGTGGTTATTGAGAAAAAGTTATTTAGATCAGATTCAGGCTGTCATAAAGATTCAATCTTATTTTCGAATGTGGAGATGTGTAAATGCTTTTCACCTCTTCAAGATTGAGTTTAAGGCAGCTGTTGTTATTCAATCGTATTTGCGGTGCTGGTTTGCCCGAAAGAATGCTGGTGCACGTAGGAATCATCTATGTGCAACTAAAATTCAACTAAATTTCCGCAGGTGGTTGTCGAGAAAAAGTTTTTTAAATCAGATTCAGGCTGTAATAAAGATTCAATCATATTTTCGGATGTGGAGATGTGTAAATGCTTTCCAGCACTTCAAAATCGAGTTTAAAGCAGCTGTTGTCATTCAGTCTTGTTTAAGGGGCTGGTTTGCCCGAAAGGATGCTTGTACACGTAGGAAGGACATTGTTGAGATTCAAGTAAGACAGTGGCTAGCTTGTTATATTTATCCTCGTTTATTTTACACGACTTTCCGGTTTGCATGAAAAAAAAATTCATTTGCTGTGACTTCTTTTGGTAACAGTACTTTGTACAGATGCTACTTATACGTGGAGGAGTGCATCTTCAAATTGTTTTGGCATTGTCTTTAGTACTATGTTTAGTATGATGAAATTACTAATTCCTATAATAGCATTATTTTTTTGAATTTAGAAAAAGTCTTATACATATTTTCTGTAAGTTTTAGTTTTAGAATATTATGTAACTTGATATGTTGATTTAATGATTCCAGAGGTGTTGCCGTGGTTGGCTTGTAAAGCGGGACTTCTTGTTACAAAGAGACGCTGCAGTAACGATCCAGTGTGTCATTCGAAGCTTGAAATGCCAAAAGGCTCTCAATTGCCAGAAAGATGCTGCTTTGGAGATCCAGCGCTTTATTAGGGGGCATGTAACTCGGAATCAGCTACTAGGTTATTAATTAATGTTTTATGAAGCTAACTTCATTTGTGGTTTCCTGTCATCTCACCAATACTATTATCTCATGGTTTGGTGATGTAGGCAGTGCTTCCAAGCTACGCACAGTTATTCCTATTAGTAGGAGCTCAGGACCATTTGGGTTTTGTAGTTTTCAATTGGAACTATTTTTGTTTTCGGTTGTGAAATTGCAACGATGGTGGAAGGGTCTCTTGTTGCTGAAGTTAATGAATAAATCGGCCATCATTATTCAGTCATGTACCCGTGGGTGGATAGCCAGGCGAGATGCTACTGTTTATAGACGCCATGTTGTCATCCAGGTATGATGTTCTAGTTGTTATTATGATATGCTATGCGGTAGCACTTTTGTAATTTGTTTGTCATTGCTGCTCACATGCTCATGGTATTTTGAGTCAACTAATAATCTAATTGATTTTAATATATTTTAATTTCTTGGGAAATTTGAGCGGAAGCATGTATAATATTTTATAGAATATATGATTGTTTGTCCCGACGAAAGGGAGCAAATTGTGTGTTTTGGGGGTTTAAATAAGTTGGCCTAATAGCACGTTTGGTTTTTCGTTGAACTCCAAAATTTGTATACAAGCTATGAGGGTACGAGCTTTATCCGAACTGAGGTTTCACAAACAGCAAACCAAATACAAGCCAAATATATTTTTTTTTTCTTAATAATTATTAAACCATTATGATGCTGCTACCGCATGCAACTATTGCTTAATTTTCATTTGTTTTCAGTTTACTTGTTTATTTTTTTGTTCTTATATTTTACTAAAGCCTCTTAACTGGCATTTGCCAGGAAGATGCTGCGTTGGTGATTCAACGCTACATTAGGCGACATTTAACCCGACATCGGATATTAGGTAAATATTCATATTTACGAGTGTTTTATGCATAATCTCATTAAGCTACTAATGCGTGATTTAGTTGTGGGTTTTAGATTTACTACAGATACTATTACATCTTGTTATCCTGATGTAGGTGGTGCTTCTAACCGAAGTGCAGTCATTCCTGTTGGCGGTCGTAGTTTTCCACTAGATCTATTTTTGCTTTCAGTTGTGAAATTGCAACGATGGTGGAAGGGTCTCTTGTTACAGAGATTGATGACAAAGTCTGCTATTGTTATTCAGTCTTTTACTCGGGGGTGGATAGCCAGGCGAAAGGCTACTGTTCGGAGACATCGTATTATTGTTATCCAAGTATAGTATTTTGTACTACCCTGTAATTCTTTAGTATTTTCGTTTGTCGGGGGGATTGGGGGTTGTTTTATGATGCTGTCTTTTACACTAGGTAAGTAAAGAGGGTAGTTTAGACAAATAACATTCTTCTATTGTTTTACTTTCCACTTTCACATAACATTTAGTTTTATGATGCATTGTTTCACTAGTAGATGGGTCAATGAAATCCTTTGTGATGTTACTGATGTGATTGTGATTATTTTTAACGAAAATTTCATCGATATTTAGTTTCTTTTTACTAGGTTCTCCCTTGTTTCTTAATCTTCCTTCTTTTTCCCTAACTTTTGTAGTCCCACTGGAAAGGTTACCGTGCACGTAAAGTTTCGAAAGAACAGTTATTGGATTTGCGCTTGAGAATGCAAAAGTCTGCCAGAAATGTGGATGACAGCAAGCGTCTCATAAACAGACTCTTGGCAGCGCTTTCAGAGCTACTCAATATGAAGAGTCTTAGTAACATCCTTCACACTTGTTCAACATTAGGTGAGATTTTTCTTACATAATTTAGATTTTGTTGTTATTTTTGAGACGGCTTCTCAAAATGCAATATAATTTCTTCAAATATTGCTCTAATTCTAATAATTTGCCTGACACAAATAAGTAAAAATTGGTTTTTTTACTATAATGTATTAAGGTGGCCCGAGGTCAAAGAACCTTTAGTTGCATTTCTTGTTATTTAAATTGTACGAATTCCCTTCCGTCACTCTATTGTTGTCCAAGTGTCCTTTCCCAAATTACAAAAAATATAGATTCGAGTGCTAGTGATGATGCAGTTTCACATGCATTCATTATTCACTTCAAATAGTAGTTCATTGTATAAGTCCTGACCTGACCAATTATAATGAGCATTCTTTTTCTCATTTGCCTGTCTACATTTTCAGACATGGCTACAGGGCATTCTCAGAAATGTTGTGAAGAACTTGTGGCTGCAGGGGCTGTTGATACTTTGTTGCGGCTGATTCAAACGGTCAGCCGGAGTATACCTGATCAGGAGGTTCTGAAGCATGCTTTATCAACTCTCCGAAATCTCGCCCGCTATCCTCATCTTCTAAAAGTGTTGATCCAAAGTCGTAATTCTGTACAGATAATTGTCTTGGAGTTATTGAGGTTGTCTATAATAGTACAGAGTTGCAGTTAGCCTTTGAAAGTTGATGTACAGTATTCTTATGCTATTCTTGTTATAACTTTATATAACTTGTTCCAGGAATAAAAACGAGGGCTTCTTCGTTGCTTCTGAACTTTTGAAGAAGATATGTTCAACTAGCATAGGCGTTGAGACGATTTTCAAGTCCCCTGCTCTGCTAAAACGATTGCACGGCCTTGTCGAGGACCTTAAACGGAAGGGAATTTACGATAAAAGGTCAGACTTTACTTGTTTTGTTAGATTAGAGGAATTAGTTTCTAAAATGTCATGTTTGTTGATTAAAATCTAACGGAAAACTTGTGGTCTATAATTGTTTTGAGCCAATGCAGAAATCCTAGGGCCCCTAACCTGATTATCAAAGAAAACAGAGAGAGAAGATTGAAGGAGGCTGCTGAGATTTTGAAGCTGATAACAAGCTCATGAAAAGCTTTTGTTTTCAAATAGAGTTCCGATGCAGTGTGCAAATAACATGCAAGGAGGTTAAGATTTGTTCGCTTTTGTTTATATTCTATCCTCATCTCGTGGATCTTGGAATGAGTTTTTTTTATACACACTAACATTTAGTTTGAAAGCAAAAAATTATTCTGATGTTTAAAATGAGCTCCCCTTAACAGTGAGCTTTCTGATGTTCTCTGCAGAATTTGTTTTCGAAAATACGTGGTTTTTTAAAATGTTAGTTGCTATTTACTGGTGAAAATGCAGAGGGTTGTGAACGGGCTATATAAGTAGCAAAAGAGTTTAGTAGAAAAGAGTTATAATAATAGAACTTACAGATTATAAATTATTGATTTGCAAGAGAAAATCCCATGAACTTGTTGAGTTTACACTAATTTTTTCGAGTATCATTTTTATTAAAATACCATTAACGTAAATATGTTTCAGTTGTTTACAAATTCAAAATGTATAGCAAAAATAGACCTTTCTCCTTTTTACCATATAAATACGAATTATCAGTGTTGACATCAACACTGTCAAAAAAATTCTAAAACTAAAAATACTATCACTAGAACTAACAACAAAAATAATATATTGCTGGAGCCAAGACCAAAAAATGTTTAACACTAATCTATAATTTTTATTCCTGTTTCTTTCTTTTTTTAAAACGTAATTTCTTCTAATTGAAGCAGAAAATAATCTACATTGAATTATTAGCGTTTAAGTACTACATAAAACAAAGACACATTGTGAAGAGTTTTGGAATTAGGTTAGATCTATATTATCAGTCACCCCACCCGTATTAAGAAAAATAAAATTAAAAAATTATTGATAACATTTTGGTTCAACAAATATTTGAAATCACTAATTTTTATTGTGTTTTTTTTATCTCTACAAATGTATAATTTTTCACTTTTATGTCTTGCAATTTGTTTTGTTTTTCGTCTATGTAAATATCTCGCTTTATTTTTAGTGTCTAATAATATCACCAGACTTCAAAATGGTATTATCAACATTAGCATTTTGTAACAAACGCCAAAAATTAAAATCAAATATTTTAGAAACTTTATCGATAATAAAAAAATCAGGGACAAAATAAAAACACTAATATTATACCAATAAATGATATATTTGGCCCAATGGTGTCCACAAAATGTTTATTCTAGAATTAGCTTTTTAATGATTTTGGGATAAATTAAAGAGGTGTAAAACTCCAAATTGTGTCTATTTTAGATAGTAAAGCTCAAAGTTTCACTTTTTAGCTGGAATTGTTACAAATTTTAACTTAAAAGTTTTTATAAGAGTTATAATTTATCTGAGTTAATTTTGAACTTGTTTAGATGAATGTAAATAAGTACTTGGTAATTTAAATCTTGAATTAAATCAAGTATTAATTTAAAAAAAATACTTAATATAAGTTTTTTAGAAGATATATGTCATTTGTTAAATTTGATATTGCCCTTTGTGTGCTTATTCATTGATATATTAGTAATACACAATGTCATATGATTTTACTGTTATGATAATATTACATAAAATTATTTTATTATATTATCATCGTTTAAATTTTAAGAATGTTTGTATGACAAAATGCTATGAATATATTATATATACGAACATGTATAAATGCGTATAAAAAAATCATAATATGATAATTTTATAGAAGAATTCATATAAACATGTGAATCCTGTGATATTTACATAAGCGTGTTACAATTCTTAATTATTCTTAGTTTAATTATAAGTATGTAAGTGTAACATAGCTTATTATTTATATTTTATATTTAACAAAATGATAAATAAGTAAAAAAATTATTTAAATTAACAATTCACTCTACAAAGATTAATAACTAATAAATGTGTGTATTTAAGATTTGCATATGAAAATTTTGAAGCCCATAATGGTCACATTATTCTTTATCTAACAAATAATTACTTGACTTAAATAAAATTTCACTTACCATTTGTGTGAGCAAAGTCATGCCACTTTCATGATGAGGCATGACATGAATGAGCAGAACTTAAAACATATTCATTAATTCATTCAAAACAAAATATAAAAGCTAAATCATTTTAAATTCATTTAAAAACTTATCTCACCATCTAATGTTAATGTTGTAAACAATTAAATTGTTTTAATATTTAAAATTATTTTACTAACTAATAAGTATAAATAAACAACATAACACAAAATTTATCACATTAAATAATGAAATAAAATTTGCAAAACTAAAAATTAGGAATAAGATTTGTAAAGTAAAAGTGTAACTGTAAAATAGAAAATCAAACTTAAAATATTGTCCATATTTTGTTTATTTTTGTGTGTGTATATTTAAAAAATATCTGTTCAAAATTTGAAAGGTTTAAATCCACTTTTTATCTCGTAACTTTTAAATGTTTAATTTTAGGCTTTATCAAATTTTAATCATACATCTTGTAATTTAAATTTTATTAAATTAAACAATTTTATACTAATTATTTATTGATGCTGACACACAAGTTATTATAAGTGTTATAACCACCAATTGATTTTTTTTCAGAAATTTTATTTAGATGACTGAAAAAAGTTATAATTTTTAAAAATAAAATAAATGCAATATATGATAAAACATAAAAAAAATAATATTTCAAGATGTTTAGACACAATTAAAAGACTAGTAGCCGCTTAAAATATTATATAAGTAGAAATGTTTGACCGATTTTAAACAAATTAATACTATGTTGCTTCTCTAAAAAAAATAAAAAATACTATACAAATAAAAAAAAGAGATATGGAGAATCATAACATCATTACAACAAAAATATTAGACGAGGGACATTACTTATTAATTTCCCGTCAAATAAGATAAAAATAAATCTTTTATTAATAATAAATTATTCTTGTTTATTAAATTATTTTAGTAAGAAATTTAATGAAACTATTTTAACTCAGAAATCATCTTATTTTAAACCATGAGTAAACAATTAGTGGAAAAAAAAATTCTTAATATTATGTGTACATGCATGTGTCCTAATATTAATTATTAATGACAAATAAACCTTTTGAATTTAAAGTAAAAGAAAATTTAAAATTCCTGTATATCAAATATTCTTAAAAGGTAAACCATTTATTAAAAATATTAAACAAATAAAGAAATAAATCACACAAAAATGGAAAAACATCACCACTTAACATTTAAATATTTAATTGCAGTAAAGATATTCTTGATTTGTTTTTTGAATTAAAAAAAGAAGGTAAATAAATATCCGTGTTGAGAGACAGAAAGAAGGACAGCCTCAAGGTTAGGGTTTGGGTCTCAACTACTCTTTAAAGCACAGTCTCACATTCAGAATTGTGGTTCTTCGCTTTCTCTCTCTTTTCTCTTCGCTTCTCTTTTCCATTGCTCAATTTCAGTTTCCAGAAGATGATGCAGCCAGGACCCGGCATGGCCCAACAACCCAACCAACAATACCCACAACAGCAGCAGCAACAACCCTACATGATGATGCCGCCGCAGCCCCAGCCCCCTCAGATGTGGGCCCCATCCGCCCAGCCTCCACCGCAGTCGGTCGCTCCTCCGCAGCCCACCAGCGCCGATGAGGTCCGTACCCTCTGGATCGGTGATTTGCAGTACTGGATGGACGAGAACTACCTCTACACGTGTTTCGCACACACAGGCGAGGTATCTTCGCTTTCCCTTCTCAAATCGCCCTTCCATATTTATGCGTTTTATCTTTCTCTTTTCGAATCTTGCTTAGATTTAACTTGATTTAGAATATGTTGTCATCGATTTAATCTTTTGTTTTTGTGAGGGCATATACTGTTTATCCTAGAAATAATTTTTTGTGGACGAAAAAAATACTGTTTTCTTTTGGAAGGTGTAGATTTCAGAGTTTTTGAATACAGATTTGCGTTTTTGAAAGGTGTTAATATATTATTTTTTTTTAATTATGAATCTGAGCTTTTGATAATTGCATATACCTGGAGGATTTGATGGATTTAGATGGGTGTTACTGCATGTAAACAAGTAAAACTAATGTTTAGAAGCTTGTTGGTGTGGTTGAAGGTGATTCTGAATATTGGTTGCTGATGGATGTATGGTGCTTGCTTGCAGGTGGCTTCAGTTAAAGTCATTCGGAACAAACAAACTAGTCAATCGGAGGGATATGGGTTTATTGAGTTTACCAGTCGTGCTGGTGCTGAGAGAATCCTTCAAACATACAACGGAACCATTATGCCAAATGGTGGTCAGAACTTCAGATTGAACTGGGCTTCTTTTAGTGCGGGAGATAGGCGTCATGATGACAGCCCAGATCACACCATATTTGTTGGAGACCTGGCTGCAGATGTTACAGATTATCTTCTGCAAGAGACATTTCGGGCGCGGTATCCCTCGGTTAAGGGTGCCAAAGTTGTAATTGATAGGCTCACTGGACGGACCAAGGGTTATGGTTTTGTTAGGTTTGGAGATGAGAGTGAACAGGTTAGGGCTATGACTGAAATGCAAGGGGTTCTTTGTTCAACAAGGCCCATGCGAATTGGACCTGCCTCTAATAAAAACCCTAGCACTCAGTCCCAGCCAAAAGGTATGTATTTCTCATAGTTGTCATGTGCTTGTCATTTTGATGCAAATATCTGTCAATGTTCTGCTTAAATATAATTTGGATACGTTTTTCTTTCAGATGCATACTTTTGGTCTGTTTGTGAATAATGATATATTTATACTACTGGTTGGATTCAGTTCTTTAATTCTTTAGTTATCTACTTCGTGTGTATCCCAGATGTTTTAGCTTACAATTCTTTTCAGTTACACTCTTGAAGAATTGCAGTCCAAACACATTTCTTCCTGTAATTTCCTTTAAAATTTTGGGCTAAGTAAATGATATTAGATAATAGAATCTTATAGAACTCCCATTGTCTCAAAGCAGGGTGTCAAGAGGCTCTGTCATCTCGGAGCCTGGAACTGATTTCAGCTGAAATGGTTACCATTTTAGTGCATGGCCTTGTGTAGGTCAGTTATCTGTTTATGTATTGCCCATTATTTTTTGTGGCATTTTCTTTTCTGCCTCTAATTACGTATATTTTCTTTTCTTTTCATTTTGTTGCTTGGCTTTTTAGCCAAATTACTTATCAACTATTCAAATTACTTTCATATCGGTCCTCCATTCCTGCTCCTTGCTCCTTTAGCTTTACTCCTTTGACATTACTTAAAGAACTATATCTTTGAGTTTCTGTTTTAGCTTTCCCTTCTTTAGGAAATCTTGTTTACTTTCTACTTTCTTTTCTTCATCTATCTGTCGCTATTAATTCAAGTTTCCAACCTAGCCCACAAGGAATACCTTGGGATACTGGTGGTTAGTGCTTTGATTTTGTAGAAATGCACTCTGCCAGATGGTTTTGTTGTCATGCCATTTTTTGTTGTCGCAAGGCAAAGGTCTGTCGCCATTCTTTCTAAATTTCTCAGCACATATGCAATTAAAGTTATAATTTACTCTATATTGCTTAATCCCTTGGAAAGAAGACCAACTATTAAAATGTCAAAATGTTAAATGACTTGTGAAGTTTTATATATTGTGTAGTAACAAGCATTTGGAAGCTTCCTGGTTTATTCTTATGCTAGTCTCTATGGCAAACCCTGATGTGTGTGTATCTTACTATAATTTTTACAAGAAACGTGTGCGTATGTATTTGTATGTATGTATAACAGATAGATAGGTTGATAGATAGAGAGACTTTCTCATTGAGAGAGCGGTGTCCTCATTTTCCACATTCCTTCTTTCATGCCATTTTGTTTGTCACACTGTCCATAGTATTTTCATTCTGTAATGCCAATAGTTCTAGTGTAGCATTGTATTGACAAGTATTTCTGTTGAATTTTCTCATGGAATTATTTGAATCCATGGTTTAGTTTTCGTTTATATCAGAATAATTTATCATATTTGGATAGTTATTGAGAGAGGGAGGAAAACTTCATCTTTTTCTATATTCGATTTGCATCCTGTGAGGTAAAAAATCCCACCCTTATCTGAATTTTCTCATCAAATTATCTGAATCCATGGTTTTATTTAATGTCTGATCTTATCATGTTCTTTGCTTCTCAAGGTGATGTTACTTGTTAATTGGAAGTGAGCTAGATTTTGTGCTTCTGAATGATGGTGCATTTCTAATAGTGTAGTGTGGCGTAAGTTTGTGGTGCATGCAAGGCACCTGTAATTTGTTACTTGTGTAATTGGTATATAAATTGCATGTATTTAGAATGAATCATATAGAGTTGAGTATGGGATATCTAAAGTTTCCTACTGAATGTAGCAACATTCTGTTGAAAAGTCGTGCCTCACCAAAAAAGATGTGCCTTTGGTCTTCGAAAACTTAATTAATGTATTTTGTATTTATCTTTGTTTGGTGTCCTTTTCCACAGTCTTCTTCCATCTTGTTTAACAATGTTACCCGTCATTTACTTTTACTTTGAACATGCAGCATCATATCAGAATCCTCAAGGGGCACAGAACGAGCATGATCCAAATAATACAACTGTGCGTACTTCTTTGCAATATAGAAACTGTTCTTCTTTGTTCTTGTTCATGACCTGAGTTTTATTGCAGATTTTTGTCGGCAATTTGGATCCTAATGTCACCGATGACCATTTGAGACAAGTTTTTGGGCAATATGGAGAGTTAGTTCACGTGAAGATTCCAGCTGGCAAGAGATGTGGATTTGTCCAATTTGCGGACAGGTAATTTAATCATTCAGATATTTGATATTTATCTTGTTAACTTACTTACTAGTCTAAATATAGTGTCCTCTAATTGTGCCATGACTTTTCATGTTCATGCATCAGGAGCTGTGCAGAAGAGGCTCTGCGGGTCTTAAACGGCACACTTTTGGGTGGACAAAATGTTCGGCTTTCATGGGGCCGAAGTCCTTCAAACAAACAGGTAAGTGATGTTACTGAAATGTTGTCATTCTGATATCCATTATCCATGTTAATTGATTTTTATAATGAATTTGGATTTCGTGGATGATTCAGGCCCAACCAGATGCAAATCAGTGGAATGGCAGTGGTGGTTACTATGGATATGCTGCGCAGGGTTATGAAAATTATGGTTATGCTCCTGCTGGACAAGACCCCAATATGTATGGCAGTTATCCGGGCTATGCAAATTACCAACCTCCTCAGCAACAACAGCAAATAGGATATAGCTAAGCAAGTTCTGCCCCAATTTTCCGTTTTCTTCTGTAATCCTATCCTATCTATGATACTTGTTTTGGTTCCTACTCTAATTGTCTCATCGAGAACAAACTTGGCTCTTCTTTTACCTTCCTATGATTGCTGTTAGCATTAAACATTCTATGCGAAGTTTTATTTTGTATCCATTAAATATTGCTTGCCGATACCTTGATCGTTATGCATGTGATGAGCCCGTCCACATTTGATATCTCCTATTTATTATTTGTAATACAGAATTTTGCAGAAGCGGGGGGCATATTGTGTATGTACCATACGATGCGTTGTCGCGTATTGAGCTTGTTCTGTGCGTGAAAGAGACGCAAAGTGTGATGAAGTTTTAAATAACAAAAAAAAAAAATGATAAATGCTAGCAACTAGAAAACATGTTGGAAGGAATGTTGCATTCCTTATATTATTACATGTCATCTTGTTGCATCTATTGACAAATAATAAATTTAGGTCTTGAACTATTACTTTCTTGCATTAAAAAATCACTGAAGTAATCTTGGAAATTACAATAAATAGTTTTTTAATGTTTAAGAAGTTCTTCATTTTTGTCTTTGAATGTTATTGAATTTTAATAATTAACTTGTTGATGTATGATTAATATTTTACAGATTACCTAAATAATTTTATTCTTTTGGATACTGTTTTAAAAAGAAAACAGGTTGAGGACGAATTTAATAATTTCATTCTTCCCGAATGAAAGTAGTAGGATCCCAGAATTGCTCAACCTTTAAGAACGGATAATTTGCCTAGGGTTTTATGTTTATTGGTAGTGTTTGGATTTTATATGGAACATTAAATTAATTTGGTTTTCATTGAGAATTGTGTAAACGTAATTGATATCTTTTTTTTTTCAATTAATAGTAAAATTTATTTAAATTTTACTTAACTTGTAAGGTTCCAGTATTTTGTTTTATTTTTAGTTGAGGTTAATCCAACTGAATTTATTAGCCGAAATCTAAACATTTTTGGTGTTTGTTTTCGGTTCAAGGTGCCATCTTATAAGTTCCAATGAAGATTTTTTAGTGAATTTACACCGAAGGGAATTTTAATGTTTTTACAAACAATAGTTATACATCTTGAAGTTGGTTTGATAGAAAAGTTGATTGACAAATTTGAGCGATGTTTTTCTTGAAGAAACTTTACACTTGTCCTTCGCGAAATAGTAAGTATTTTTAATAACAATGCATTTTGTTCTTGGCTGTTTTGAAGTACAGGATATCGCTTTACGAAGTTTTACCTGTTTTTATCAGTCCATAGCAGAATCCATAAGTTATACGTTAGGATATTTATTTTTTTTTACACTCTTGTATGTGGCTCACATATTCGTTCTTACCAGTACATCTTAAAAATATCTTCATAAAAAATGCTGTTTTTAATCCAAACACTGACCAAATTGTTCATATTCCTACAAGTGAAGAGTTCATAATTTGCAACATGATTAACTGGCAACAAGTTATATTTCTTCATATATCAAGAACTCAGTAACAAAATTAAACTAAAAACAAATGACACTGCTCATATATATTTAATCTTCATAAATAATCCAACCGCTTGTACCTTCTCCCCCGATTAAATGTATTCAGACACCACAGATAAGATTAAGAAGTAAAGACAGTATAGGTTTATTATCATATGGATAACCAAAAAAATGTTCAAAGGGAAACTCATTTATTAAAAAACGTGGCAGTAAAACAGAAAATAGAACAGAGATACTCAAAAAAGAAAAATGAGAAAAAGATTAAGACTTGAATCTATGAATCTATAGTCTACCGAACCGAACTGATTTATTTTCCAGCCTAATTTCCAACTACGCTAAATATCCTTCTTCATATTTTCCAACTAAAATTTTCAAGTGCCTGATCCAATCTGTTTCTCATATTCCATTGGATTAGATAAAGATTCAGTAGGTTGATTGAAATCCACCGTATTAATGTCTCCGAAAGAGCTAAAGTTCTGGGGATCACTCCTCCCCCACAAATCATGTCCTTCAGATGAAAACTTGGACTCAGAAGGAACAGATTTACCAATCCCTTCAGATGGCATGGATTCTGGTTCGCCGGCCTCAGGTGCATGGTTTGAACCCACAACAGGAATATTGACAACATCAGTACTTGGTCTTCCATCACAATTTGAGGTGTCAACACTGCTTAAAGTCTCAATTGCAAGCTTTGTCTTTGTATTTTCTAGCACATCAGTTTTTGGCAACTCCCCCTTCTCCTCAAAGTAGTTAACAGTTTTACTAGTTTGTTCAGATGGCAAGACTTCAGGTTCGGTACATGGAGGGATCAGGTTGAATTCAATATTTGGTTTATCATGAATCACCTCGTTCAGCTGATCCACACAATCAACAACCTGCTGTCCAGTTCTGATCTCCTTATTGGTGTTGTCAATTGATGGAACTAGGTTGATGAGTTCAGATGCTGCTTCTGAGTCTTTTGTTTCTCCACCATCAGCATTAGATTCTTTTACCTGCGTGGAGGCATCAAGTTCATGAAGTGTTTCACCTTGTTTAATCGTTTTGCCATGATCAAGCTCTGAGGTGATAGAGGTAGACTGATTCACATGTCCAGGCTCAGATGTCCCCTGTGGAAGTCCTCCACTGGAAATGGAAATGGGTATCAAAGTAGAGGCAGATTGATTCTCAGGTACTTCTGAGATGCTAGAATGGATCTCAGTTGGTGGCACTTGCTCTTTAGACACAGGTACCCGTAATTCTGGCTCAAAAGGTCGTTTGTTGCATTGTACTGATGACGGAACAGAAGAGCCATGTATCTCTGCATGCGGGTTAAGAAGTGGAATAGGAATCTCTTTCCTTTTGATCATTTTGACATTTGGAGCCACATCATTTTCTACAGTAACTGGAGAAACTTGGCTTGGTATAAACACTAGGCCTCTTAAAACAGCATCCGTGTCTGCCACCTTAACATTAAGAAGATATCCAGCATTAAAAGTGCCTTCAACGACTCCAGTGACTAATTTCCCCACCATTTCATCATCACGATCATTAGTTGTACCAGCTGTTTGGCTGGAGTTCAACACATTGCCAGAACCAGGAAGTACAGGCACATTCTCCCCTTGAACTGCATTTCCTTCTTTTCTTGGTCGGCCACGTTTTCGTTTCATTGGAACATTTAAAGGAGTGCCTAATCCTTGATTCTGTTGGTTCATCTTGCAGGATGCCAATTACACAGTTGTCTTTAGAAAATATACCTGAAAAAAAGAGAAATGTTACTATTTGACCAAATAAAGTAGGTCTGGTTCCTTAATCTTAATGCAGGACAAAATCAACAAGTGAATTTAAAAGAAATGTACGATGGTGTATGTGTGAGAGAGAATAAGACATAAAGAGAAATCCAAATTTTGTTATCACAGAATTATTACCATTTTCCTATTTATTCAAAATTGTATTTCTCTATGTTTTGAATATGAACAAGTAATCCTCTAAAGCAACCCAATATAGTATCTATTACACAGATCAACATAGTCCACATCCATACAAAACTATTAGTAAAAATAAAGGGTTTCTATACTACCACATTAGTATCTATTACCCTTTATGTGTGCCTGTGTCCAAGGTTGTGTGTATCTTTATCCAGAGTATGATACAATTCTCTAATATCACCACTCTTTCCGAATAATTAAAATGCTTCACATGTCATAATTGGGAGCTCTGCTATATTTAGTCCAACAATATAGGTTTGATATAAAACTGCTGGTTAAGGAGATAGAAGATAACTATGAAAAAGGCCCTGAAACATCAAGTCCTCCTTCGTTTGGAAAAGAAAAGAAAAACACAAGATAGAAAGAAAATAAAATATAAATATTTCAGCACTGAACAGACAAATTTCCTTATGGCCAAAATTAAGCATAAACTAAGAAAGATTAAAGGCACAGTCAGAGTGGGCTGAATTCACATTGATTTGGAATGGTACTTGAAAAGAGATATTTTGAGCACAATCCTTATTGTCTTTTATGCTGCAGATAAAATAAAACAAAGTTTTAAGGGCAGAGACATTGGCACAATTTTTTAATAGTTGTTAAGCGATATTATCATTTAAATGAGATCACTATGCGGCAAAGATTCATACCCAAAAATTATTAATTTTTACAAAATTACAAATAATTTTTCGTTAAATAGTACAACTTGTATACGGTCTGAAATTAAAATAACTTATCGTAGAAACTAGTTGTTGGATTCAAGGTATTTATAATGCATGTCTAATAACATGTAAAGTGCCAATGCAGGAACAGTTGGCCTAACTGGGATCAAAACCCTAAACTAACAATGGAACAGATTTACAAGTGGCAAGAATCATAAAGAAATTTCATTCTTGAACATCACAGAAAAGGAAAATTGTAAAATGCAGCGTAAAAGAAAGCATGGAAAACTCACAGATGGAATAGGGTTATCGAAAGACGTTGGGGGCGAAATGGGGTAGATATAATCTAACAGCAAAAACTGCAACTTTTGTGGCCGTGGCGAGAAAACGAATGTTGCTGCTTTTGATATATTATTTCAGAATAAAAGAAGAAAGAAGAGAAAAGAAAGATAGGAAAAGAAAGTGAAGAGTGTTGAATGGAATGAATATTGATGCTCACGTTGGATCTATCTATCTATCTCTGTTACACTTCCCTTCCAAAACCAACACAACAAAACTCCACACGTGGCTCACCAATAATTTTTTCTGTCCTCACATTAATTCTTAATTTGCATATTTTTATTTCTTATTTTGCTTATTACAATAAATCAAATCTAAATGTTTTATTAATATTAAGAGATTATTATTAGATAGAATTAATTATGTAAAAAACATAATTTTACGTGTATAGTCACGACTTAATTTTCATTCTTATAAGTCACATTTTTCATATATTTCGATTATAATAAATGAGATGCGAAAGCCTATTTCAATGTCTTTCCATGTATTTTTCCTTCCCAAATGTTTATCTTAAAAAGTAAATTATATTTTTTATATAAGAAAATTAAATTTGTACTTGATATTTATATAATTATGTGTTCTGTAGAATTATTTACTTTTGTTCCATTTTATAAATTCACCTACAAAAATATTAAAGTTATGCTAAGTATGGACTTTATAAATTTAGTATGATAATATTTTATCACTTGGTTGTAAAATTGAGAATGTTATTTAATTAAAAGAATAATTATCAGTATTTTCATTTAACAGCAAGTATTTTCACTGTTATAACTTCACTAAGGTAGAAGAAAATGCAGACGAGGAATTCATGTGTGTATATGGTATTAGCTTGACTGCCATGGGTACCACACACTAGGGTCCTATGTTAAATCATTTATTTGAATTATTTTTGTATATATTAATTCATTATCTAACAATATAATATACTAAAACATAATTAAAATATATTTTGCTCAACAATATGGATGAGTTGTTTTTATCTTATATAAGTGTTCTGTTTATATAAATGAAAAATTCAACTCTAGCCTTAAATTTGTTAATTCAAATAATAACGGAGATAAACTTAGCTAATCCTCTATCACTTTCTAGTACTTATTTCCCTTCTTTTAAACTTTAGCAGAATGGTGCAGTTGAAACTTTTGAAGCAATCAATTAGTAAAGGGTTTTATGATTTGTTAACTATCAATTTATAATCCACTGCAAGGAGTTTGATCATAATAATAGTATATATATGTGTGAGTGTGTGTGTAAACTGAGTGTACCAAGTCCGTTTGGACCAGGTCATATCTGTTTCACTATTCAATTCTTTCTATCTTATCTCGAAACACCCATGAAGGTGCTGAATGCTGAGTCTGCATTAATAAAAAAATTCGTTCAATCTGTTTCATCATAGATATGTATATATATACACACATATTCTCTGAGTTTTATTATATATGTCTTTATGTGTTAGGTGTCACTTGACTCAATTATTGATTATTCAAAAGACTAAGTTGCAATGTTGAATCGCGTTTTCATCAAAACACATGATGGGACCTTATATCTCAATCCTACCTGAGCATTTAAAAAGAAATTATTCTACACCTTTCCATAAGAAATTAAACCAGTAAATTAATAAATTATATAGCTACTGGAAAAGGCATGTTTTCTGCCTCATGATTCCTGAATTGTATAGTGCACAGAACACCTCTGACATGTTTTTTTCTTCTCAGTAAACAGCTTTGGAGAAGTTAATTTGGCTTATAACTGAATCACGAAGAAGAAGCTTTTAATTTTGATCTGGTTTCACACACAAGACTGGAGCACTATTTACAGCAGAAATAATGAACTGAAACACAAATCGTCTCAATATCTATCTACTTTTACATGAAAAGATTGAAAAATAATGGTGGATTTAGCTGTTCTATGCACACAATTACTGACTAGAAAAACCTTCTCAGCATATATATGCAACCCTTGATGACTACTAGTTGATGTGGATCTCATCATCAATTGATCAACTCACCTCAGGAATACTCTCTAGCGCCGGCATCCACAATCTGTGACTACCATCATCATTTCTGGCTTTTACTAAGCGAAGCAGAACTTGTTCTGCAGAAGCTCTCCCGAAGTGCTTCTGATTAAGGTGTTGCTTTTCCAACAATTCTGCCAACTCCCTCTTTGATATCTTTATCTTCACTTTTCCATTGGCATCAGGAGAAACTTTAAGCTCTTGCAGAAGCTTCTCCTTATACTCTTTCCCTAAACTCAACTCATGGCCATCAGCATGAGCTTTGCTTGAGCTGGTCTTCTTGGAGGACAAATCGCTCCAGTCCTCGCCGTCCCACTCCATGGCTGATGCTGGCTTAACACAGTTTCCCATATTTTGATGGATGATTGCTTAAAATTGCTTTAGTGTATAATGATGTATGTAATCAATAAATGAAGATATATATAGATTGATGGCTTCGGTGACGTATTTATTTTATAAAAATGAAGTGTGTGATAAGAGATTTGTGAGGTGGAAGGCTTTGATAATTTGATAGCTATATATAATGGATAATGGGAACAGTGATGGAGGTTTTGGTTATTATATACATATAATTGTGAGGAGGACACACGGAAAGGTAGCAGCCAAAAAGGTGGCTTCTTTGACCAAATACTATGATTTGAAGGTACACGTGTTCATGCTGTGTGAAATGAACTTAGCATCTTTAGCAGTGACTAACACAGTGACTGTCACTCTGTGTCACTTTGTCTAATAAAATGGATGGTCTTAGGGCTAAGAGAAATGCTCCAGAATACCAAATGAATTTGGTGTCTGCATTTTTCTATTTTCTGATTCAATAATATATTCCCTGTTGTGTTAAATATCTACATGTGAAGGCCCCATATCAGTACAAAATTTTGTTAAGATCATCCTATTGTACTTAGTGTTTGTTGTTGTCGAAACAGACCCAAAGTAATTTCTTTTTCAAGTCATATTTTTATGAGTAAATAAATTTCACTATTTCTGATCGATTTGTTGATGAATATATTGGAGTATTTTTTGGTGTTTATAAGATGGACAAAGAAATTATTTTTTATTGAGAAGGAGGTTAGATATGAAAATGAAGAGTATACATTGAGAAATAGATTATTTATTCATTTTAATGAAAAGAAGTTAAAATTGTTTAATAAAAACGTCTTTTCAAAAGTCACGTCAAATGAGTTTTTCGCAAATAAATAATTGCTACACTGTACCCTATATGTGTAGAATTTTATTTGTAATCTAAGAGTGACAAAAATACTTTCGATTGCATCTTATATCTTGAGAATGAGAATGGCAGAAAGCGCAAAAATATTTGTGTTCTTCAATATTATTAATTTTCTGTTTAAATTTCGGTTCTATTATTAGTAATTTATTTTATTGCTTTTTATATTTCTTAGATTATTCTCATTTCTCAATTTTTCTAAGTTATATATTATTTTCACGCTTTATAATTATTTTCAATAATTTCAAATTTCATTGTTTCTCTTTAATATATTTATTTTTTTCCCATCCGTAACATTTAAAAGATCAAACTTATTTTATAAAAATAATTTTAATAGAATTAACGTGTTTAGTAAAATCGAATTTCTTGGATATCTAAAATTAATTTAATACATTTAAATTGAAAACATTAGACAAGGTTTGCCCCTCCCAAACTCATTTAATATATTTGTTTTTGCCGATAAAAAAAATTAACACTAGCCACTCTTTCTAATTGAGACTGTTTTACAATGATAATGTTTTTTAGTTCGTTATTTTATTTGCTTTTTTTATCAAGTTGTAGTATTGTATGCATTAAGGAACTTCGTATAGAAACAAGAACAAAACTAAAATACAATTTGATACATAATTTAACCGAAAAAGAGAAAAAACAACAACAAAGAGATAGAAGAAAAATAGAGTCAGAGTGCATTGTATATACATCATTCACCAATTATATTTAGACATTTACCCAACAACTTAGGCAACTAGGCCATTGTCATTCTTTTCTTATATAGTTACATTTTTTAGATAGGTGTATATATTTTAACTATAGGTTGTTTCAGTATTTTAAGTGCTTCGTTTGTATTATATTTTTTACTAAAACAAAAAAAAAACTTTAAATAGTTTAAAAACGACCAAGGTAATTAAAAAAAATCCTAGTATTCAATTAAAAATAATTTTAAAGTGAAGGATCTAGTAAGTTGAGAAACTTATTTTAAATTTTGGTGTGGCTGTAACGTCATTCTAAAAAAAATAAATTATTTACCCTTATCAATTAACATAATAAAAGATTTACAATAAATAACCAACATTTTCACTTTTCAAGTTAAGCCGCATTTTTCGAGGTTTCTAATTAAACAAAAGTTTAAATTGAAACTCTGTTTTTGGAGTAGGTACAATAGTTCTTTTAGTCATTCTAAGTAAACGTAGGACAATAAAGAAATTTTTTTAAAAAAATTTACATGATGTAGAAGAAGAGAAAAAAAAAACTTAACAACCACCAAATTCTTTACTTCAATAAAAAAGTTCTACAGTCTATCACTTCAATTTTAAATTATGGAATCTCGTAGTTAATTCACAAAATCAACATGTCACCACTAGTTGCATTGGTTTAGAGTTTATGCGAAAATTCATGAAATTTTTAAAAGTCACCTCAATGATAAATTAAATTTATCGAAAATTTTCCACCAGTACTTTTTAAAAAACAAAATTTTCATTAAATAAAAATTAGTTTATAATTTAATTAATCTGTAAAAACGCTTATATAATATGTCTAAGGAAAGTAAATTTTATAATAAAAATTATTTCATATTTCTTTCTATTTCTCTCTTCAAACAAGGTCTATATAGAACTTACCAAACTGACCTGATATATAGTATTAACCAAGATGCCAATGTAAAAATCTTGCTTCGAATAGAAATTCACCATATGATGTTAGTTATATTTTACTGTCAAGAGAAAAAAAAAATATTCTAATTTCTCAACATAACATGTATTAAAAAATCTACATCAATTAGAAATATTATGAAATTACAATACATAAATAAAGTAAACTTGAACTAATTATAAAAAAAGTAATACCAATAAAAACATTTAAATGCATGACTAAATATAATAAATAATAATATTTTTATTTAAACTAATTTCTATTAACTAACACTTTTTAAATAATTTTTAACGTGTTTAACTCGTTTAATTATTGATCCAGAAAACTTAAGAAACCTTTTCCTGTGCACCATATGTAATACTTTAATTATTTTAGGCAAAAGAGATGAAATGTTTCTACGTCTTTTTTCTTTTTGACCCAGAGAAAGATGACATAGTTAAAGTGGTGTCGAGAATTACAAAATAATTCTTGACGTGGTCTACCATCCATGAAATTCATGTGAAACGCCGATTACGAGAAAAAAAAAAGTACGATATTTGCAATTTTTAATTCTTGAATAATTTATTTATATGTATGATACTACACTTAAAACTTATTATGATCATACTTGCTTAGTGGGTTAATTTTTCATAAAAAGGTCATTAGTGGGTTGTTAAGAGAAAGATAGTTAGTTAAGAAAGAAGTATGTAACTATAGGTTTGTAGGCTGATATTTCACACTTCCTTTGTTACGCTTTTTTGGGGATATCTTCCCACTGTGCAGGAATTGGAGTTTTTTAAAATTTAATATAATAACATACTTTTTTTTTTAGGTCAGGTACAATCCTTCCGTGATGATTTTAAGTCATTGTAAAATATAAATAATACCCACATTATAAAACATTAATTATAAGTTTGATTAGACTAAGGATATCGATATATATTACAGAGTATTTTAGAAAAAATGAGAAGGATAAAATCAAACAGTTCAAAAATAAAAAAAAAATAAAAAAAAATAAAAAAAAATTGAATTTTGTAAATAAATTGTTTTTAAAAATTTAAATTAACTTATATATATGTGCTACAAGAGATTTAGTATTTTAAATAATTTTAAAAAGATAATTATAATGTTTTATTCTTTATTTCTTACTAGTAACTCATTTTTATCTTAGAGTTTAAAAGTGAAAACTAACTCTTCCGTGTTACTTTATCTCTTTGTATATATAATTATAATTATGTGGTGAATTTTGAGGGCATAATTCTCAATTAATCATCACATGATATTGATAGTAAGTGCCACTAACTTTTTCTCATAAATGAAAAAAAAATCAAACAATAAGATTGGAAGATAAGTTGGGATTATGGAAAGTTTGATGGTGGTGAATTACTTAGAAAATTTTTCACCTTAATATTCTCTGGTCACATGCTTAATGAATAAGCTTTTAGGTAGCTCAGGAAATGCCTTCTCTTCTTTTCTGGGTTAAGTTAACATATTTTGGTTTATAACTGAATAATGAAGAGGAAACTTTTATATTTGATCTGGTTCCACGCACAATACAAGAGCACTCAATGAACTCACATACTACAAAAGGTTGAAAAAAAAAAATTATGGTTCATTTCTTAGCTGCTATGAAGTTAGTGATGAAAGCTTAAAGCATTAGTTGATATTGATCTCATTAACAAGAGCTCAATTAACCTCAGGAATACTCTCTAGCATAGGCCTCCACAATCTGTGACAACCATCATTTTCTCTGGCCTTTACTAAGCGAAGCAAAACTTGTTCAGCAGAAGCTCGCCCTAGTTGCTTCTTATCAACATCCAGCAATTCTGCCAACTCCTTCTTCGATATCTTTATCTTCACTTTCCCATTGGCATCAGGAGAAACTCTTAGCGTTTCCATAAGCTTCTCCTTCTGCACTTTCCCTAAACACAACACATGACCATTTGCATGAGCTTCATCAAACACCTTGCTTGATGATGCTGGTTTCAAACAGCTTCCCATATTTTCACAGATGAATGATAAATGATTGCTTAAAATTCTTTGAGTATGATGTGTGCAATTAATAAAGTGAAGATGTGTTATTGAAGTCTTGGAAATATTATTTGATCCTTGTATGTATATATAACAGGGAAATGGATAATGGGAATACTGTGGATGGTTCTTGAAAATTGGAATTTTCATTAATTTTTAATATGATTGCTAGTGAGGACACGGAGAGGTAGATCGGGTCTCATTATTGTGCATGGCAGCCATTGACCAAAACTAGTATGATGTTAACCAATAACATGTGTATGTTGTGTAATCCCATGTGTGAAACAAATGGAGATGTGTGCCATATCTTTTGGAGTGCATAACAAAGTGAACATGAACGTAGATATGATATTCAAGTTGGACTTTTAGTGATACTTTCCTTATTGCTTTCATCATTTACTCTGGCATGGTAACCTCTCTTTTGTTGTTCAACAACTTGCTACAATGATAATCATTTAACATCTTCAAAAGAAAAGGTGAATATTATGGTTTGAATTTCAGGTTTTTTTATCAATAATTTTTTACTCAAAATTATTAATATAGATGACTTTTTTAAAAAATAATCATGTAAATGAGTAAATTGTAATGGTAAATCACAACTTCAATTGACGAAGTCGTGATTTATAAGTACAAGTTTTTTTTCGTTGTTGAAGACATTTTTTTCAAAGATGATTTTAGTTTAATAGTTTTTTTATAATTAATTTAAGTCATGCATTTTCTATTTTTTTAATAATTAAGTGAACTCATCCATGATCATCAACTTCAATTCTTTAATATGAGAGTATCTTAAGATGTCTAATCCTTTTATAAATATATATATATATATATATATAGACATCTTAAAATACAAAGTTATGTCGGCACTTATATATTCAATAAAAACTAATTCTAAAACAGTGTCTCCCTTGATTGATAGTGTTGACAAAAAACACAGGGGAATGTTGTGTTGAGACTTATTGCTGAGTTTTCTACAAAATATTGATATTCCATCATGGGACAATAAGTACCATAGGTAGAACATAATTTTTTAATAAAAGTATTTTTAAAGAAAAAAAAATATTTAATAAAAAGGATGTGATTCAACAGATGGAAAGTTGAACTTAATTTTTATATACGTATAATGAGAAATCAGGGATAAGATAATCAAAATTATGTTGACACTCGTGTTTAGCTCCTCATAGAGAGGATGATTATTCGCATAATTTTATTTTTCTTTCCTTACAATTTTTGTGAGAATCAGCAAATATAAACGGTTATCATCCCTGTCTTTCAATCCTTGGGAACATTAAATTGACAGAAACAATGTGAAATTTGCGCCGCTGGGATGGTTCAAAACATTAACCTTGGGAAAGTCCCCAGTGAATTTCAGTAATCAAATTTGTCTTATCACGGTATATCTTCAAGCTATAGACGCAGAAAGTGTATGACAATGACTTTATCACCATGTTTTTATGGCTGTCACATTTTTGGGTGGAGAAATGTATGTGTTAATAAACTTCGCTAATTATAATTTCGACAATAACTTTATCATAATGGACGAATTCCTGATTTTACTTTTTGTTCTTTTTTTACTCTTTTGCATGGGTTCCGATGTAGTTAACATGATAGCTTTATTAAAAAAAATCAGTAGTTTAGATTTATTAGACAATAATTAGCACAAAATATAGAGTTTATTTGGTTTTTATTTTACAGTCCAGGCAGTTTGCATGAAAAATATATATCAAGTAAAAAAGGGAATACAAGACACCTTTTTCATTGGTAAGCTTCAAGTTTCTGTGTATATATGTTCTGCACATAATGCAGAAAGGAAATTATGGAAAAGATAATGACTTAAGAAAGAAGTATGTAATCTGGTATATGTTCACACTTCTTTTTATACGAATTTTGGATCCACAATAATTAAAATTGATTGATGGGTGCAGATTCACGTGAGACCCCTGTGCAGTAGCGTGGCACACGATGATTAGTTATATTTTCCATCAACTTCAAGTGGTTAACGTCAAGCCATAATACGGTGTGATTTGTGAGTGAGGTTGAAATAAAGAAAGAACCAAATCTGAAACTAAATTGTAACATTATCTACTATAACAGTTTAAAGTTTTGGCATAATGGTCTTGGCCATATCATTCGGAACTAGAAGCACGAGGAGTTTGAATTTGAAGTTGAACATGTTTTGTATTACTGAAGAGGTTCAATGGATGGCTTATGCCAATATGCTCCAAAGAGACCTAGTCAATGAAGACTTTTCTCCTACATTTTTCATCATAAGAGTAAACTTTAATCTGCAATATATTATCCCTAACATCAATAACAGTATTGTTCTAAATTTTAATACAGCCCCCAAAATGGATGGCATGTGTGAGAAACACTCAATCAAACAGTAAACAAGTATATGACCAGGAAAAAAGAACAAGTCAAACATCTGGAGAGAAGTCTTCATGATTTTGCAGTTTTCAATCATTTCCTTTACTTCTCTGTTGTGATAGCCAATTTCGAATGAATATATATATATATATATATAGTTTGTATAGATAAAAAAAATTATTGAGCTTAGATTCAATTCTTGAAACTCATATCTGACCTAATCAAAATTATTGTCATTCAAGAAATCTTATTGCAATTCAATAAAAAGGTATGCATAAATTTTAAATTTTAATTTGTATATAATCAATTTTAGTTAAAATTTATAATAAACTGCACAAAACTATAATCTATTATAAAAATAATTATTAAAATTATATATAAGATTTCTTCTAAATGTTTAATGTATTTATTTATTTATTCAAAAATAAAGTAAAATAAAATAAAATATTTGTTAAAAAAATTTGGTCTAATATAAATCAAATTCAAATAACTTACTCATATTAATTTGCAACTTGAATAATTTATATCTACTAATTTGATGAATCAAAATTAGTAATTTCAAGAAATTCAATTTAAATTAAGTTGAATTGGTCATGTTGAATCTAAATTCAAACCATTCCAACCTAATTTTTTCTTAAGAGACACGATGAGTTATCACTAGTAACAATTATGTGTATATAAAAATATAATAGATATTAATTAATAAAAAGGAACATAACATTTTAATAAAAAAAAAGTTTAACTTTCATGCTCATTGCGAACAAAGTTAACTTTCAGGAAAACTTTGGTATATGTAGGTGCTCATACTTAAGTATCAGTTATTAAAGAAAACCTTAAATT
>Ga0099825_1000327_pt1 | contig 47079 bp, 20 predicted proteins | sample SiratroredBW_FD_76838 | JGI IMG/M metagenome (GOLD analysis project Ga0099825, IMG submission 76838) | Root nodule microbial communities of legume samples collected from California, USA - Siratro red BW | ecosystem: Host-associated > Plants > Roots > Nodule | place: USA: California | collected...
AAAAAAATTAATAAAAAAAAAAAAAAAATAAATTTTAAAATTAAAATTTTTTTTTTTTTTAATTTTTAATTTGTTTTTTCTTTTTTTTTTTTTTTTTTTTTTTTGAACTTTTAACATAATTTTAGCGTCTAACTCATTTATGTCGCAAAGTCAGTTTATCATTATAGGAACTGGTATTTTGTTAGTTAAACAGTAGCTATTTAGACATTTTTTTAGTGCTTATTCGGTTTTCTTATGTCTTTCTTAATAAAAATATATTTTTGAATACCTTAAAGCTAATTCAATTTTTGAATGATTAAATGAAATTAAAAATAAAAAGAAAACATATTTGTTATAAAATAAAAAACTTCATAAAAAAATAATAAAAGTAAATAGTTTCTCTTTAATAATATTGATGGAAGTAATTTAGAATAGAAAAATAGATAAAATCGTTTGCAAATTTAAGATTTATAAGAGAAATAAAATAATAGTGATAAGGCTAACAACAGCAAGAAAATAGTAATATATTTTAATATTCCGTAATAATAATAATCGTTGTATATAAGAAAAATTATAATGATAATAAAAATTATGAAAGTGAAAGAAGTAATGATAAGAAAAGTTTGATTTTAATAAATATGAATATTTAGAAGCTAAAAGTTAGGAATTAAAAAATAACAGTTTTTAACTATATTATATTTTTATAAATTTAGGAAATCAAATTGTGATTTTAATTTAATAAAATAAAAACTCATAATCAAAATTATAAAATCCTATTCTCATCTTTAATTATATGTCTAATTTATTATGTCCAGAGGACCGGACCATCTTTTCATATGTCATTAAAAAAACTCTTATATATAATTATTTAAAAATTATCATCAGAAACTAATATAATTTTTTTATTTAAATGTGTATTATTATTTTAAAATCATATTATTTAAAATTCTATTTAACATAGTTTATAATATTTTTCTTAAAATATTTAAGACAAAAATAATTATAATTGTTTTTAAATAGACAAATAGCTAGAAGTTCTCCATTTTTATTTCCCTCCATTCCATAACATAGTGGTTTTACTTTAGTGCATTTTCCTTTAAAAAAAATTAAAATATCTATTTATTATATCCAATAATGCAGTAGCTTTGTAAAATTTAATGTTTTAATGAATAAATGTTTTTTTTTAATTTGTACTATAATTTTAGAAGCAAATTAAATTTTTAGAACAATTATGAGAGGCAGGGAAAATAACAAATTTTCTAAGTCAGGTAATTGTAACATACAAAAAGAATAATTGGTTTCTTCCGGGGACTCTATCATTAGTAGTTATTGTATATGTAGTTAGTTATAATTTCAGTTTTTATATTTTAGATTTTCTTAAGTTCGGTTTTAAAAATCTTTATAAAGTTACTTTGGTTTCTATGTTTTTCAAGTTTTGTAACTTTTATTTGGAAATTTTCACTCAATTTTATTCTTCCATTACACATAGAAAATTGGCAAATTTTGTTTTGAGGAGGAAAAGAGGAAACATGAAGAGAAAAACTGTTACCAACAAGTCTTCTAAACCAAGGAAGAAATCTAAAGTTGTAGCAAAGCTTCCTGGTAATGAAGTTTCCTTTGTTCATGTTATTCTCTTGTTGGGTTGAATGCATCATTGTTAATAAATGCTTTGAATTTTTTTTGAATATTTTCAGAAGAGGATTACAGTGAAGAAGAGAAGACACTGAGGGCATTCGACATGAACATGAAATATGGTCCCTGTCTTGGAATCACAAGACTACAACGTTGGGAGCGTGCACAGAAACTGGGTTTGAACCCTCCAATGGAAATTAAGACTCTTTTAGAAAGTGACAAAGTTCAAGCACAAAACCTGTGGCACAAGTTAACTAAATAAATAGGAACCATTTTTTGTTCCATGAAGAAAAACGTGTTCATAGAGATTAGGAATAGATTTAGCCATTTTTTACTTATTCTGTCTCATCATTTTGGGAGATTCGTTTTTGTTTTTCAATATTTTATATTAGTGGTTTCCTACGCAAACTTTTCTATAAGTTTATTCAAATATATAATATATTGGGATTTGCAAATTTATCTTGATTGGTTGCCCTTTAGATTAAATCAGGATTTCAAGATATTTTAAAACTTCTTTGTTTGTATTTTAGCTAAAAGGAATCATTTTCAAGAGAATTTTGTAGAGGAAGATTGATTGGGAGGTGATGATACTCCTGACTTGATCTGGGAGTTAATTGAAATGTGCAAAAAATACATTCTTTTATGATATTTTAACTGATAAAATTAGTTAAAATTTTAAGAATTTAACTTAAAATTATCAATTTTAAATCTTAGGCGACAAATCATTTAGACCGAATGAGATCTTTGATAAGAAATTAATCGAATTTAAAGTTGCTTGAATAAGATCACTTTTAATCTTAGTTTTATACATTTTGAAAGAATATTAAAAAAATAATTAAAACTATCAATTATCTCATTTATACATCAATATATATACCATAAAAAAAAGTAAATTTATGAACTTGGTTGTTATATTTTGACATCTTACACATATAGTAACAATTTAATTTAAATATATTTTTCATGGACTGATATTTTTGAGTGATAATTTGACACAAACATGAACAAAAACATATACATACACATAAAGTTGGGTTTAAATTGGATCAGTTTATAAAATTATGCACTTGATATTCAATTTAACAAAAGCACTACTTGGACGAACATGATCACCATATGGTCACAGTGCACCTTTACACCTATAACTTTTAAATGTATGATATAAAAAATCTAGAACACCAACTAATATAGCTTGCATGTGCATGAAGCAATGAAAAGAAAAGAATAAATTACTTCAGCATCTTACCACTATTTCCTTGAAAGATATTATTATATCAGTCTTTTCGCTTGGCTTTTGATTCTACCTTATCAGGTATGCATGATGACCAAAAAGTTGGTACCAGAGTGCATGCAGCTTGTATCAGAAGACCAAGTGGAAGGCCTGAAAAGTCACTTGCTGTTATCTTAATACATGATGCAAGTGCAACGCCAAGGTATCCACTCACAATGAATGCCAGTGCCACGCAAGACATGAGAAAGGCCATTATAGACCCTTCACATCCTGGTGGACACATCTGTGCTATTAGGACACTGAATGGGAGAATCTTGAAGAAGAACAGAACCTCCAAGAATCCTGAGAAAATCACCACGTAGAGTGAGTCTGGCACACCCATTTGCCGATAAAAGCCTTGCACAAACAAGAAATCTGAAATCATGAAGAGTGCCATCATGGCTTGAATGGCTGATATCAGTTTCCTTGGTGGGACAGATTTGAAGTGTTGGTTATATATGATGCCCCATAGGAGCATTGTTGCCTGGCCAAACACCTTGGAGATTCCCAATACTGATGAGTTTATCTTCAAATGCTGTGTCTGGTAGAAGAACATGGTGCCTGTAAGGGCAGGGATAATGGCATAAGATGCTGTAAACCATGCTATTGAGTATGCAATTTCAGGCTTTCTCAGAGCAACCAATAGCTGTGAAAGCTGGTTCCTTATCCCAACAGAGGGACTCTTTGGAAGGCCAAGAGAACTCTCGGGAACTGAAATGGTTATGAAGAATTGGAGAGCAAGGAGGAGGCCGAAATATAAGAACATTGTTTGTGGGTTGAACCGGCCAATGAGAATGCCACCTAGAAGATTACCGAGGACTCCTCCTGCAGAGGAAGCTATCCAAACAAATGATTGGAGGTTGCCTGAGGAGGATGGTTGCGAGTGCTTGGTTGAGGAAGGACTTTGTTTAGCCATCTCTGCAACAATGGCATCATTAGCAACCTCAGCTATCGAAGCACCTAGATTACTGAGGAGGAGGTATGTGGAGATGGTGAAAATAGACATGTTTGAGGGAGAGATTGCTATGATTAGCCATGACAGTGCCTGCAAGAAAGCTGCATAAAAAGATTCAGAGGAATATTTTAGGAATTAGTTATATCTTTGGTAGAAATTAGAAATGTCATAAAACTATGAACGTTGGTAACATGAACCAACTATCCCAAAAGCTTAACCTGATAGTTGAGACAATTAATGGTTTTATATTGAATCTCTAACATGCCCTTCATACAAGAGCCCTAGAGACTCTAAGCATGGATTATGAACAACCTCAACTGACTTGTGCTAGAATTCAACCTTTTATCAGAAGAGAACGGCGAGAGGCAAGGATTGAACTCTTTCAGAGTTTAGACAATTTTTGGTCTAGAGGATCCAATACCATGTCATAAAAAAACTATAGCAAAAGCTTTAGTTATCAATTGAAAACAAGAGAATGGTTTTACATTATATCCCCAACAACTGGAATGATTTTAAAATTCATAATATATGTGATTCTCTTAAAAACTTCAAGAAACTATGGATGAATTTCCATCAATAAAAAGAGGGGGAAATTCCTGAAGAGTCAGGCCAGGCAAAATGTCAAACCCAGAGGTCACCTATTAATGCTAATTGTTAAGTAATTAATCAAATCATACAACTGGTTAACTTAAGCAACCATTATCATTTACCAATTCCCTCTAGGCCTATATTTTCGCTATATAAGGGATTCTTGGTAATTAGGGAGAAGATGGAATAGCTTACAAGGAAAAGGACCAAGATTTTTGGATCAAAGAGGACGGAAATAATCATACTATGTTGCACTTTAAATTCATATGATGCCAAAGTCCAATAGACATGGAGGGAGTAAGTTTAATTAAATCGATAAATGATATAGTTGTAATAACTGAAGTGCATCAAAGAGATATAGAGACACTGAGTAGCATTGAATGAAATAAACACAAGCAGTGCATTCAAGTATCAGATAAGTATTATAAATTCACAATCATCATCCACATATTTTGTTGTAGGATACATGTATCTGAATAAACTGACAATGAGGCCCCAGTTAACACTAATTACAGCAAAGCAAGCTTTCAAGTAAACAACGAGATGGCTTAAATAGGGAAACACAGGGAAGATCACAACAATGAAAGGACCACGTAAAGAATTGACAAAACCTTCAACCAAAGATTAGACTAGGATGGGAGGACCATTTTGAATATAGTTATATCTTTATTATAAATTTGTCCTAGAAGTATTCCTTATCACCCTTCAGATAAAAGTTTTTTCTGTTGAAAAACAAAAAGAAAGAAAAGAAATCCATTTCCATGACCATTGACCTCGGTTCCTGGAGAGAATTGTGATCTTCCACATTTCCCTCATAAGAGAGCTTACAAAATATTTACATGTCCTGTCTCTATATTCAAACAACAATAATACCACTTCATTTTACAGTTCCTATACACTGATTTTGTGTTAGTTTAAGAAGTCCAGTCTTCACGAAGTTTCAGTCTGAGACCCCTTTCCAGCCTTTGGCTTGATGCAAGGAAAATCGATAGTGTTTTACCATTTAACTAGCCATCAACATAAAAAGAATTCAAGAATCCATATTCAGACTTAAGAAAATATATCAAATAAATCCCAACATAAGCAAAAAAGTAAGATACCAAACTCTATCTCGTTAGTCCAGAATCTCGATCCTACTTTCTTTATGCTTTTTCCAATTAAACACCGAAGTAGCAGATTCCTCTATTCATAGTTATACACACAAAGGATCAATTCATCCATTCATCTATTCCAAAGAAGAATAAGAAGAAACACAACACAATCAATTCTCAATTCCCAACTTCCAACAGCTATCTCTATTGACGGCTGTAAAAGTGTGCAACTTGGCTTTCAAACGAACAAATAAGAGAGAGAAAGCAGAAGGGTATGGAGAAATGAAAAGAGTGAAGACAACTTTACCTCCAAAGGCGATGTAGGGAACTCGGTGCTGGCCATAGATGTAGACAGAGTCTGAAACGAGGCCATAGAGCGGCTTCCCAACCATGGGAAGATTAGCAGAATTCTGAAGAATTTGAAGAGTAGAAGGGTCCACATTAAGGCCATCCTTGAGGTAGAAACTCACAACCAACCATGGAAAACACCTGAATCCTTGCACCCAATACCCCAAACCCAGAACCTTCGTCAATTTCCCACCACCGCCACTGTCGGAAGTTACCATCTTTATTTCACTTTCGTAAACGTTAAGGGAAAGAGCTAGCAAAAGAGAGAGAGAGAGAGAGAGAGAGAGTTCAAGAACCAAATAGAGATTTAACTTTAACTAAGGAATTGGTGTTGCAAAGAGGTTTGAACTTTTTACTGAAACTCATTCAGGTGCTTTTATGTCATGGTTCTCTGATCTGGAGTAGAAGTTGTAGGGACACATTCATTCATCAAGTGACAGTTGTTACTGTCACTGAACCAGAACGTTTTCTTAAAGACTGACACGTGCTCCCCACCTTTCTTGTTTCTTGCATCCTTTAACTTCTCTTTTTTTTAGCAATTCAATATTTACATGTGTATTTCATTTTCTCAGTTTTTCTTTTTTCAGTTTAATAAGTAGATTCTCCAGAATGATCCTGTTAGGGTATCTGATCTGATCTGGGTCCATTGTTTTTAGTTTTGTCTGTTTTTTCATTTTTGGTTCTCCCTACTACAAGAACAAAGGGGTATGTCAGCGCATTTGTCAACGTGGCAATTCTGAGTTCTAACAATATTTATAAAACATTTTTATCGTTAAATTAACATTTTTGTGAATGTAGTTTTAGAAAATTGTGTGAAAATATATTTTTTTGTGTATAATAATAAATCATAATTTATGTGATGATGAAATCAACAGGACATCAAAGTGGAAAGTTAGAGGAAAGTGTAGTTTTTTACTAATTTAGTTGACGTTACTTTCAAAATTATTAAATTGGTTTAATATTTGTAGTTGTGAAAACATTTTTTCTAGATTATAAATAAATTGATAAATGACGTTTTGATAAATTACAGTTATATGTATTTGATAACGTAGAAATTTAAATAATTTTTAGCTTATTTAATTTATTCATATTAATGTTTCAAAATAATCTGCAAAAAATGATTTTTTTTTCTTTTGTTACATTTTTATTACTGATTTATCGTCAAATTAGTTTACTTTTGTTTTAATTATTAAATTATTATTGTTATTAAAAATAATAAATATTTTAAATTATAATAAAGAACTTTTTTTACATAAATATTCCTAGAAACTTAATATATATAAAAAGTTTGGCTTTAAAATATAAATTTAAAATTATTAAAAATATGTAATTATCTAATATTGATATTTAATTCAATAATTTACAACTTTTAGTTTGCCCTTTAATTTTATCATACATTTTTAATTTAGTTTTTTTTTTTCAACTTTTAGCTAAGAATTTAATTTTCAGCTACCTCTTCAACCAATTTTACCAATTTAATTTTATCAGACTGTTTATAGATTATCTTAAATTATTAAGATATTAAATTAAAAAAATTATATATAAGAAATGCAACTATCTTATATTCGTAAATATAAAAATAAACAACACTGTATTGGTAAAACGAACAAAAACAGAATACAGATTAATAACATATATAATATTCTCTGTAACATCTTTGTCATCGTAACCAGATGAAGTAATGATAAAACAATGCCCTTTTTCACGAAGAGTTCCTTTTGGAGAATGAAAATTAATTAATATGAAAGAACCATGATAGATAAAAAAAAAACTTGCGTACCGTGTCATATACAAATTTCAAGATCATTCGATGTACTAAATAATAAAACAAAACATATATTACCTACTCTCAGACTAATCACAATATGTAAGCCAAATGGCCAAGTCACAACCATACTATTCATCATTCTTTTCGGTATCCTTAAAGAAGGTTAGAAGAACTAACTGCAAAAAGACATGATATTTTCAGAGCAAGGAACAACTAAACTAATTGACTATGAAAAGAGGCATAATGCTTCATAAGAGGAATGTCAGAGAACTAAGAGAAAATTCCATAAAATAATTTTGCTTATGAACCCGAAGAATTTCATTTGGAAGAAAATATGTGAGCAGAGAGGATAGGCAGAGTGTTACCAATGTCAAACCAACACTGCAGTTACAAGTGATAGAGTAATGAACCAGAAATCTCAACTAACAAAAAATGATCCAAATAGATTATTCCAACAGTTGGCTCGTAATCCTTAAACTTGTTTGGTGCCTCTAGAACTTTCCTCTAAAATTCATTCACGAACAACCGTGAGATGGCAACTTAAAAACATACATTAAGGAAAATTATGATCCCAATCAACAATCAAAATTCTACTCCATAACTGCAACTCCTCCAGCAGCTTTTATTTTTTCTATTATCTCATTTGCCTCCTCTTTTGTGACTCCTTGTTTTAGCACAACTGGAACCTTTTCAACAAGATCTTTGGCCTCTTTCAATCCCAGGCTAGTAAATGCTCTTACCTCCTTAATCACCTTGATCTTAGCGGCAGCATCAAATTTCTCCAACTTCACATCAAAAGCTGTTTTCTCTGCCTTTTTCTCCTCGACCTTTGGTCCAGAAGCACCACCTTCTGGACCCATGTCCAAGCCATCTGTGGAAATTGGCTGTAACTTTGGAAGATTTAATCTTTCTGACAAAGTAGGCATAATTTGACCACGTTCTTCTTCCGATAGTTCTCCAATTCGATCTGCAAGCTGAATGATCTTTTCTGAGGGTGGAGGTCTGGGGCCATAAGGATCATAGAATTGAGGAATTTTGTACTTTCTTGGCTTGGCCAGAGAATCTGTAGAAACAACATTAGTCTGTAAGGCTCGAGATTGCAAGGGCCCACATATATCCCGCTGAGGAAGACGGCAGATTAATCTAGCAAGGGGGGTAAACCTCATCTTTTTATTCAATCAAAATAGTGACTCATGAAACCAATATGTCGGAGAAGATGCTCTTTCAACAAACTAGGAGCACCAACCCTGTAACAATTTCACAACATACTAAGGTTGAGCTGTGAACCAAGGACATATAACATATATGATCGCAGATACAACTTCAGATATTCATCCACATTCTCACCCCAGTCACTTCAAACAGAAGATATCAACATAAAAGAAGCAGACGTATACTACACATGTGAAACATCAACTTCTAACACTTCCAATTTCAAAAACAGCAATGATATGTGAACAGCCCACGAGTCCAACCAAACAACCTAACGCACCTTTTGCATATCTCTTCCTATCAATCATATCACCTATATACCTACAATTCTCTCTATTTATCTCTCAATACACTTCTCTCTTTATCTCTTCAAAGGGTGTCTACTCATCATTTTCCTTTTATAAAACATCCCAAAATCAGAAAAACGAATTTGGAAGTGTTCTAAACTCGAAACACATATTCCAGGAGAACATCTACAAACACTCTTGTTCAAATCCAAATCCAAAGATCAAATGCCCATCTCATATTTTTCTCTCCCAGATACAATATGCCTATTTCACAGTTCATACACAACAAGACAGCAACTTTAATTAAATCACAACCAGCGCGCAACAAAAAGAACTAGTAAGCAAACTGAACTGGAATAAAACACAACAAAATTCAACATAATATAAAAAGAATCGCATTTCTTAAAAATCATTAAATTTCATATCCCTGCAATCTACGATGGAAAGCCACACAAAAAAAATGGAGCAAGGCCACTAATTCAGGAATTAACCAAATCAAATTTAAAAGTGCATTGATTAGAAGCTGAGAAAAAGTACCGAGGAAAACATGTGTTACCTTCAGGAAGAAGAAGCTGTTGAACCTGCAATTTTGGCGTACTGTACTAGTGAGGTGAAAAAAAATGGGGAAGAAAGAATTAAAAATGCAGGATTAGGGATTGCGGTGCTGTGCACAACTGCAAGTGGGCTTGCGGCCATGTTAAGGAAGTTAAGAAATTACTTTCTGCGCCTCCATTTTTTCCTCCTACACGCCGAGGTTCTTGAAATACCCATTGTACCCTTTAAAATACTCCTAAATATATTTTGTTTTGATGGAGTGCTTTATTATTATATTTATGAATTATGTAATTTAAAAATCTAAAATATATTTTTTAATTCATAATATAATTTTGAATCTCAAACATGTTTTCAAATTTTGTTAAAAAAATATAAAGTACAAGTATTTTTAAGATTTTCAACATCGTAGAAAAAAATTATTGAAGTGCGAAAAGGAATTATCTAAGATACCTTCTACAAACACTTTTAATTTTGTAATGTTTTAAAAAATATATTACAATTAATATTTATTTATGTTTCCGTAGAAACTTCTGTTGATGAGATATATTTAGGGGTATAGGGTGTCTGCGAATTATTTTTGCACTAACAGAATCTCTTTCCCTTTATTAAATAAAATTTTATGGAAATATAGCATTTTAAAAAATTTACGTATTTTCTGGAGGCAAAAATATCTCTTATTTGTGTCTAATAGCTCTAGATGAACCAACACAGGGATTCCAAAACTTGCGATGAAAAATCCTCAAACAAATCAAAATTAAAGTAAAGACCAAACATGTCTGTTTTTCAGAACCAATGGCTGCGTCTTCCTCTCGCTCAATCTCTATTCTCCAAGTTGCTTCCCAGAACCAATGCAGCAGTGTTATCCACAAGGCCATGTTCCGTTTGGTGTCATTCAGTAGCTCGTAACACCACTGAGCCCTCTACTCCAGGTTCATCGTTTTCCCTCGCTTTTCTTTTTTTATGATACCCTTTTCCCCCATTTGTTAATGTTATTAGTTTGAGTTTTCTGGGCAGCCATAGGATTCAGTTTTTCTAAGAGTTTAATTTCTATGCTTTGTTGCCTTAAAACAGTTTAACACTTTCAACGAATCAGAAATTGTTGTTGTGACTTGAGGTAGTCATCGTAAAATTTTACAAATTTACATTCATGACCGTTTGTGATTTGTTTTAAGATATAAAAAACTAATAAAACCTTACCGTTAGTGCATACACTATTTAATCTTTTTATTTTTTTAGAAAAAAAATATTTATTGGATTTCCCTGATATGATTGTTTGTGTTATTTTTAAGGTGTTGTGGACAATACTTTTGATGCACCTAAAGTGAAAGTATTGAAAGAGAAAATGGAACTTCTGGGCATCAGCTTGGAAAACTCTTGCTTGCCCGGGCAGTACCATAATCTGTTTTGTCCAAAAGTATCTACTTTTATTTTCTTCTAAAACTCTAATCCATTATCTGCCCCTAGTCTTTTGTATGTACTTGGTTTTAAGTAGGTTTCTGAATCTTGTTTGTTTTGATATTCTAGTGCAAAGGTGGGCAATTAAAGGAGAGGAGTTTGTCTTTTCACATTATCCCTAATGGGTATGCTTCTTCTACTTGCTTTGTGTGTGTGGTGATAACTGTCTGTTTTGATGTGATGTGTTTTGGCAAATGTGCGATGTAGTGAATTTGCGATGTGGAGGTGTTTTCGAGCTAAATGTGGTTGGGCTGGTCAGGTGACATAACTTGGATTTATAAATTTATGTCTCCTTTCAAGCATAAAACTTGTAATGGTGTAACAAAGACATACTGCTTCCACATGATTATTTGGTTGTAGGTTTTTGCAGATGATAAGGAATTGTACAGTGGGGTTTGTACTAATGCCAAGTTTTCTAGAAAAATAGCGGAGGAGAGCTTAGGATTGGAACCACTTGGTCCTAAGGTATACAACTTGTTTTTGGCATTTTGAGTGGGTAATATCTGTAGAATAATTGCCAAATTCTCAGAATGACCTATGTCTCTCATTTTTCTGGTAATTGTTGTTATACCAGGTGTCTTTTGAACGTCTTTTATTCAAATGAAGTAGGGAAAATTGATTATCTTGTTAAGTGTGCTGATCTTCTCATTGTTCTCTGACCCAGCATACAAAGTATGATTCTTAAGGGTATCATTGGTGGTAATGCGTTATAATTACTATTTTTAGCTGAAATGGACACATGGCTTGACTTTCTTGTGATTTTGGCTTGCTAATTAATATCTCAATATTGAAGGTCCAGTATGTAGAGGTTTAGAAATATTATGTAATGTCTAGTAAATAGTATGGTCTTAGAAGCTTCACTGTTCAATCATGCTAGTGAATCTGGTTAAAAATTTTGGAATGGCTTAGTGTGAGCATGTAAAGCTACTACCTTGATCGAGTATTGCCTTGTCAAGTTATCATAGACTGTTTCTTTATGTGCTTATGTCAATATATTGCAACCCCAAGTGTTAGTCAGATTATCTGCTTATGTATTCGTTTTCTTTTTCCCTGTTTTAGATTGTTGCTTACTTTAGAGAGAGACTGATATCTGAGAAAACCCTGAGCAGAAATGCTGTAAGACAACTATCTGAAAATAAGGTATTTTCACAGTTCTGGTTTTGTATTTGTAAAATTTGTTCCTTTAAATTGCTAGATAAACAGAATCCAGATCCCTAATTGGTGTTTGATGTCCCGTACTCTGCTGGGACTCATATATCTGCTTCTTTGATTGGTCATATACCATTTCATAAGGGAAAAAAGAATCTTCAGTGATCTAGCCATCTTGAATTCTTGAAATCTGAACTAAAAGACTGATATCATGTGCATTTTTGGATTTTTAACCAAAAGCAGTGACTTTAGATTTTGAATATACTTTGTGTCAATATAATGATGGCTAAATGAAGTTTTCTTGATATTAGATTGATAAATTAAGCTTTAAAGTTGGTGTTCTGATGGAAAAATTCATTATTCGCTATTGAACTGAATGAATACTGCCATGACTTGATATATTTAAAGTTGGTATTCTGTTTCCAACTGGTCTCAATTATTGAAATTGAACCTTAGTGGGGCAATAGTGGTGGGAAATATATATCCATTTACATGAACCAGAGAGGTAGTGCGTATATATTTTTTCATTTGTAGAAGGAAACTTTGGTTTAGTTGTCATGGCTTCAAGATCATGAAAAGAATCTTAGCAATGATCATAATTGTTGAGGTTTCTTCTCTTTGCTGTCTTGTAAACGTTTTCTATCCGTGGCTTAGTTCTTAAGAACTTAACTAGTTAGAGGTTCTAAACTTCACTGTGCACTGCAAATTTTGTGCAGGCAGTCATTGCTTTTACTTATAAACAAAATGGGTTGCTTGTTGGCTGCAAATACAGAGCACTGGAGAAAAGATTTTGGCTGGTAACTTTTCCTCTTTGCAAATAATATTCATTACAATGAATGATGTGTTTTGAAATGACTAGTAGCATGTCCTGTACAATTAATGAAAAAAAGAGGACAACTGTGGTGTTAGAGATGGAAAAAGAAAGGATACAGGCAAGGCTACATTTTCTCCTGGCCTACACTTCCTTTTTGTAGAAAATGCTTAGGGGAAAAATATACAAATCTACGACAAAAAGTTATGTCAACAACTGAGTATCACTCCTGGACGCTATTTCTATCGCTGACTCTAGCGATCATCAGCTATTTCAGTAGATTTATAAAGATTAACAGTTTACAGATGAATGTATAAGACAGGAGCCTATAATTGTTTCTTTCTGGAACCTTCTATTGCTATGCTGCTTGTATTTGAATTAAAAATTTAGAGTAAACCGTCTAGCTGGTCCTCCAAAGATTATGGCAAACCCTTTACAAATTACTTGAATGAAAATGGAATAATATTTTTTGAGAAAATGAATAATACAAAGCTCTAAGCCACTGTATAATTTATGAACTAGAGTAAATAATTGCTAATTGATTCCCTTCCTACTTAAAGAATAAGGGTAAATGGTTATTTTTTGGTCCTTGAAAGTGTAAACTGGTGGAAATTTAGTCCTTGAAAAAGAATGGTAAATCTGATTTAGTCCCTAAATATGTAAAAGTGCAAATTGGTCCTGAAACTTCATAAGTTAATCTCAAATTGGTCTTAAAAATAAAATCCAACTGTTTTTTTTAAATCCCTACCAATACCAGGATTACAAAAGATCAATCAGTCGTACAAAATACAATTTAGTGTCACGAAAGCTTAAAAAGATTACAACTTAATGAAAAAATGGTCCCACGAAAGCTTAACAACAAAATGTAATTGTCGCACTTTTTACACATTCAAGGACTAAATAAAAATTTGAGTTCTTTTAAGGGTTAAATTGACATCTGTTTATAGTTTCAGGAACCAAAATTATCATCTATCCAAAGGAATAATTTAGACTACTTACAATGATTACAAACAGAGAATGTGGAACTGCTGTATATTTTTGTCACTAAATTAATCCTTCAAAGTAGTCCTCTGGAGACTTTTACCACATTATTCCTTAAAAAGTCTAATATTTCACCATATTCATCCTTGTAGAAGACTAAATTGGTGACACTAAGAGAAGTATGGTAACTATTTTGTATGTTTGAGGACTAATGTCATGACAATTTTTTTGGGGGGGATTAATGTGTTGATACCCTAGTTTCTAAGGGACTAATTTGGTGAGAAATCTTTAGAGGGTTAATGTGATGGCATCCTATTCTTTGGAGGACCACGTTGAGGGTTTAAAAATGCACATTTTGATATGAAATTTAATTGATCTGGATACTAAGTAACTTTATATTCATTTAATGCTCGATTTGATTTTCAGGATAGAGGCATAGAGAAGATACTATATGGAATTGATGACATTAGTCAAGTATCCGAAATCATCATTGTAAATTTTGTTTCCTTACATCTCCCGTCCGTATCTTCTATCTTCTATTCTCTGACAATATATCCAACTGAAAGCTGAAAAAAGAAAGAATTGAAGATATTCTTACAAGCCAATGATGATAATAGGTTGAAGGGGAAATTGATAAGCTTTCACTTGAGGAGGCTAGCTTTCGGAATTGTGTTAGTGTTCCTGTAGGTGCACCGGTAAAGGTTTCTTCAAAAGATTTGCCACCAATAGAGAAGGTTTGTGTGTGTGCTATTATTTGTTTTCACTTCTCTTTTAAGGCCAAGTGAATATTCAATGTAATATGCGTTATTAATGCAAATATCTGCAATACTTCTTGTCTTCTTCATCAAAATCTATCTGTCTTTCTTATGTATCTATCTAATGAAATAGATTAGATGTGGTCTTCCGAATGAAATGTAATTGACCCCTCTGTAGTTTTGTTCGTGTGTTCATTGATTATGCTTATTAATTGTCTGATTGCAAATTACCCTTTCAGGATTATTTCAAATAGCTAGACAATTCCTCATCTAATTTTTCATTTTTATTCTGATGAGGTACACTGTTTTATGGTTGTTATTCTACTGTAGTAATTGAAAATGTAATAACAGAGAGTCAAAGTACAAATCATTTAGCGATGTTGATTCTAACTGTTTCAAGTGTGATCTTTGTGTTTTAAGACCACTTTCATTCTAAGAAATTTTAATAGTTATAACTTATAATCCTTAACTTTGAAAGGAAGAACCTATCTAAACGTTATCTAATTTTTCCGGTTACCTACTAAATCATAACTAATTGCATTTTACTGCAAAAGTGTCTCAGTATAGAGCCTTATTCTTTGAAGATCTGTTACACTGATGTTGTGTATAAATTCTGTTCATGTTTATGTTTTTAACGATGGACCATAATCACACATAACTTTCCTAAGATTAACATGAGAGCAAAAACAAAATAAATAAATTGCATCCAGTCCTTCCTTCTCTGCCTTAAGAACTGATCCATGGTTATCTTTCTACATTCTCATAAAGTATGTGTTTCAACGAATTAATTGATCGATTCAATATATTAATTTGTGCATGCTTATGAAATCAGGACACTGCATTTCAATACCTGTGGAACTGCAAAGAGTACTTGGATAAGGTACACACATTTGATATCTTCCCATTAAGTTGGATCTTTCTAAGCAAACTACTTAGTAGCTTGGTTTCCTCTTTGTTCTTTTAGGCAGATCGCATCATCCTGGCAACTGATAATGATCCGCCAGGTCAAGCTTTAGCAGAAGAGCTGGCACGGCGCCTTGGCCGAGAAAGGTTATATATGGTGTCATTTATTTTCCATGTTATTATGTGTAACTACCAAATATAAAGTAAAACTTGAGACTTGGATGTGCACATAGCATGTTGCATGAATATAAACCATAAAGCTCGGTGATCAAGGTCCGTGATACATATTCATGGTACCTAAACTATTTAATGCATTAGGTTTAATTTTCATGCATGCAAGTGGTCTATATCCTACTAAATAAATCAAAATGCTTACCAAATCTGGCACCCTAATAATGGCTCAGAAAGTTTATTGGATCTGAGAGGTTACACATTCTGTTCTTTTTCCAGCACTTGAGGCCTGCTGAAATAATAAATGTTCACTTCTGCTTTACTTTTCAATTGTGTTATGTACTATTTGCTTTCCTTTTTTGGATGACATCAGGTGTTGGCGTGTACTCTGGCCAAAGAAAGATGAATTCAGCTCTTTCAAAGATGCAAATGAGGTATTACTGGATTTTCTATATTATCAATATTTTCTTCGTTCTGTATGGCAAGTGAAAATTCAGTTCACTGATGTCTTGTGGAGTTTCTAAGAAAAATGAACTTTTCAAGGCCCAATGACACGAGAAATGTTAATCACACACTTCCTGAAGACACTGTTTATTATTGGGAATATTCATTGGAATCGAAATATTTTATAGGTCTCAATTCATCTTTGATGAACTCTATTTATGACTTCATTGTTTTCAATAAGTTCTAACGAAGAGAGTGCATTAGAAGTATGCTGCTAGTATTGCTCAATATGATTTTGTATTTTTCACCTTTTAAATGCAGTATAATTGTATACCTTCAGGACATAATTATTTATCCATGGTTTATGACCCTAGGTTCTCCAATGCATTGGAGCTGATGCTTTGAAGAAAATAATTGAGAATGCAGAGCCATATACAAATGCCAGCTAGGTAATTCTATCCATGGAAGTGGATGTAGCTTTCAGTGTTCAGGATCCTGGACTACTATTAAAATTTAGTCATATCAGAAAATGTAATGAAAATTGTGTGTGACCATATTCATATTCTTTTAATTAAATTGGTATCAAGATATCTCCTTTTTATGGTAACAGTATGTAAAATTAAAGAGTTGCCTATGGCAATTAAGATGGGATACCTGATAATCTAATATAATGGATAGAACAGTGTTTTAATTTGAAGTTTCTCATGAAAAGAAGTATTTTCTTTAAATGAATTTAACTCCTGAAAGATATGTCTGTAATAAAGAGACCATGGAAATGGGAGTTCATACTCTCACTGCAGTTCATGATTATAAGTAAAATGCAAATAGCAAAAGCATTAATTAAAAAAAAGACTAAAATATATTATTGTCCTCTTGTGATTTTTAATACGCAACATGCAATTTATTTATTGTTTATCTGTAATTGCTAATATGTGTTAATTAGGAATTCGAATACACAACTTAATTTTCTTTTATTCTACTTTTCTCATCAAATCAACTTTGTCCTTAGTAAAAAAATGTGTATTTTTTTTTTAATTTGTTAAAAGTAAGTAATTTTAATTCTATCATCAATTGATCATCCATTATCAAAACTTGACTAGGATTGTGATAACTAAGTAAAGCGAGAAATGGTATGAAAAAAAAAAAATGTCTATTAATTAATTCATTAACTCTTGCATACTTAACCATAAGAATAAAAATATTTTACATATCACCTTTCATAAATTTGAAATCACCACCAATTTTTGACTCCACGCTTTTACGTAGACAAATGACATTTTAATAGATCTTAAAAGCTTTATTTAAAGGTGTTACTAGTTGACATTATATAAAAATATTAAAAGACACCACTTGAAAACTTTTCACTCGATATAAACAATTAACAAGTATCATTACTAGGATAAAGAAACATCTATTTCAACTTTAGATGAATTAAAAACAAAGAAAAATTTTAGGAAGTATACGACCAAAATTAAAACACACTCATGACATGTGTCTCTTATAATCTCATTATGAAATAATAAAAATAATTTTTGGATTACGCATTCTACAGATATTATATAGTATGAAACAATTTGATTTTGAAATGAGAAATCTTAAAATATTTCAAATTTCTAGAATGTCCATGATCCAGAAACCTTTTATTACATTTCAGATAACATTTATTAAAAAAAATATAAAATTTGAAAGACTATTTTCATTATTAAAGTGCTAGAAACAATTATGAAAGTGCAGGATGGGTATAAATGTTCTTCTACATTTCTTATGGAGTGCAGGAAGCAATTGTGGGGGTGAAGGAAGCAATTGCCTTGAGTAAGGGATTGCTTATTGGGTCGGGTAAAGTACATTGGCCCAATACTTTTAAAATCAAAGTCGCGGTCTGAAAACTCATCGAAGTTTTTGAAACCACTGTCTGCGACTACTTCTCACGGGCGCAAAATTCGACCGTTGCAATTTTGCTGTCTCTTCTCTTTCACTTCTTCTTCCAAAATTCAAACGCTTTTTTTTCTTTTCTGAATTTCACGATGCAGAAAAGAAGAAAATCGGAATCTACGGAGCGCCAAAATTGGGGTAATATCTTCAAATCTCTGGTTCAGATGGTGCGCAACCAGCAGAACCAGCTTCAATCTTTCGCTAGCCGCCACAAGTTTCTCGAAGACCGTCTTCGGATGCAGCACGAAGGGTGGGTCTCCGATGTTCGCTTTCACAAGGATCAAATTTCTCAGGTAAATAGTCTTTTTTAGGGCTCCGCTAAATTTTAAAAAAACTACCTTTTTTTGTGTGTTTTTACTGCCACTGTTTGTTTAGTTGAACGGGATGTTGGCCTTTGAGGAGAAAAAACGGTCTCTGGAAGAAGCGAAAGCGGATTTGGCGCTGGGCTTGAAGCACAGAGAGGCTGCTATATTAAAATGGTTTTTGGGTCAGTGAGTTTTCTTTGATTTCTTGTTAGAAGTTTTTATTTTCTGCTATTCTTAGGGAAGAGGTGTTTGGTTTTGGTTCTTGGTTTTATATTTTTGAATTTGTTGTTTCATTCCTTAATGTTTTGCTTTCAATGAGCAAAAAGTTGGTTTTGTTGTTCTTATGAAGGATTGAGAATGGAGAGAACTATCTTTGTTGTGGATAGTTCTTGACATGGTGCAGATTGTTTGTTATTTGAAGTACTTGAGTTTTGGGGGATACTAGAGAGTAATAGCATATGTTTGTGATATGATTATTTAGGGAAAAAAGTCTATTTTTGGGGGTGAAAAGGTCTCGCTTGAGGCATTGCATTTGAAAGATAATCCAAAACAAATACGGCGGAAACCTATACATGCATTTACTTTGACCTCAGACTAGAATTATTTGCATAGGGGCAGAGTTAAATTAATAAGTTTTTGAATGTGAACAAGTTTACGTGATCTGTGATTAGAAGAAATAGCTTATAAGGTGCATTTCTACTGTCAATCTTGTGATGGTCCTGGATGTAACATGATTGGGATTATTTTCGTTTCCCAAATGTAAATAGCTTTACAAGATATATGAATGTAAGGGTTGGCTTAGATGGTTAAATACCAGATTGGCTGAACCATTATGAAAGTCCTGCTCGTGGATAATTCATCACTCCTTGCATGCTACAGAAAAGTTTTCTTTTTCATTTGCTGGTTACGATGCTTTAAATTATCAATATCTTTGATTTTTGCAACTCAAGGGAAAGTTTTTGTCAATTGTTGGGGGTTTGAAATTTTTATTTGATATTGTTCTAACTGCATTCGTTTATCTTTTGATTACAGAGCATACAGAGGATGAGTTGGGGGATTATAAAGCATGGTTTGAAATTTTTTCTCGTAAATCCTCTGTTAGAGAAGTATGTAATCTGTCAGTCAGCCTTGCATATTTGTTGGGTTTTCTAACATTTCTTATGTATTACATTATGCTGAACAATCACTTTTATAACAGGACCAAGGAACAGCACCTAAGGATACTAAAATGAAGAAAAAAAGATCCACAGATAGAGTGGACAAGTCGATTTGGAATACTGCAGAAAAAGATGACTGTTCCTGCGAAATCGTTGATGAATTTAGTAGATTAAAAGGTGAATATGATAAGCTTTCTTTAGAAAAATATTCGGAGGTGTCCGAACTCTTGGCGGAAAAGAAATTTGTGTGGAATCAATATAATATAATGGAGAATGACTACACTGCTAAATTAAAGACTAAAGAAGCTGAAGTAGAAAAGGCAAATGAAAAGATAAAGGTACTTGTTTCCGGCATGGAGCAGCTACAGTCTGAAAATTATGAAAAAGATAGTAAAATTTGCGAACTAGAGAGTAAAATGGCTGAGATGGAGGCTGAGACAAAAAGATTAAACAAGGAAATGCATGGACTCTCAGTGGAGTTGGAATCTCTAAGAAAACTGAGGAACAACCATGTCACAACTGTTTTAAATCATTGCTCCGATGGAAATAAAGCATCTGGTTCGGGAATTGGTAAGAGCAACAAGAATAGAAGTATGATTGTGAAGAATGAAATATCTACGCCCGATCAACCAGCCGCAAAATCTTCTGAAAGGGTATGGCATATTCTTTTTCTAATTGCTTATCTTCCTATATACTCTTGTTAATTTTGTCGGATTTATCATTTATGCGCTTTGCGGGTGGTAGATTGGCTTTCTCTTATAGAACTCAGCATTGTGGTTGTATTGAACTGGCAGCCTGCTTCCAAAATACAACTGCTTGAACTGTGTATGTATTCATTTCAATAGAAATGTGTATTCCACTGCATGAGTTGCCCACTATAAAGTCTTCAAACATACTGTCTTCTACTTTATTTGCAATCCATTTCCAACATCTGCAAATTCATGCTCTCCATAATAACTTGCCCACCTGATACAGGCAGTTTAGCATATTTATTTCTCATTGAGCTGCCTTATATTGGCTGTGTTTAGATTTACAAAACATCATTATGTCTTGTTGTAGTGGTGAGGGTTGTGTTCTCCAGTATTACTTTTTGGTGTTGTACTTCCTGTGTGTCATGTTGAACAATAGTTTTAGATTTATACAAGGTTTTAAAATGGAAAGTTTGAGAAAAAGATTGCATTGCTTTGTTTTTTTATATGTTTTCGCTTCCTGACTGAATCTTAATGTCCAGGGGAAAAAAAGCACGAAGAGGAAAGAGCCTCCAGTTATTCCCACCTTAGAGACTCCGAAGCTATTCTCTACCAGCTTCAAGGTTCCAAAACTGAAGTCCTCTGTGAGGGTCTGAGATGACAGATGACTCCTCTCGGAGATATGTTAGTCTTTGTGTATGGCCCTTTGTATTATACGCTCTTGATGTAAACTGTGTATCATGTATGAGCTTTTAGTTAAACATTCGGTGTAACTTTGGAATTTAGATATTCCACTCTTTAGGTAAATTATATGTAAAACAGCTTAACTTGGTATCATTCTAATGAAGGTACAATGCTCACTTTATACATATGATTGTAAAATTGAATTAAATGTAAATTTACATACTACCATTATTATACAAAAAATATTTTAAAAACTGTTTGGAAAGTTGAATTAGACATAAATTCTTAAGCCTTACGCCCTAAATGAGTTACTCTAGTTAAGCCAAATAATCCATTCAAACAATGAACACTAAAATAAAAATACTAAGAAGACATGATTTATGTGGGAGAAACAGTACGGATTATTATTTACAAAAATCGAGTTTAGATGAAGAATTTTTTTATAATAAAAGAAAGCTCATGTGATTTCCTTTTGGATTAATATTTGATTTAAATAACATTTTAATCTCGTAAAACTTTCGTGATTTTGAATATGTTATTAGATAAAAAAAATCCTGATTTTTATTAAAATGATTTTATTTAAAGAAAAAATTAATCAATCTAATAGATAATATTGTTTCCCTTTCATTAGTATTATCTTATTCATTTCATTTTTCTTATTCAACTCTTAAATTTATAGAGGATGAAAATTAAGGAATGTCAAATTTTTATTGAAGGAAAACAACTTAACGGATCTTTTATCATAAAAAATGTTAATAAAAAACAGACACTAAAATATAAATACAATTTTTATATAAGCATAAAAATAATACAAAATTATAAAAAAAAAAAAAACAAAAACAAAATGTAAGAAAATTTTAGAGAAAAAAATAAAATAAAGGAATGTACATATCCATCTGGCCTAGCAACATGTCACTTAATAAAGTTATTATCGTTTATGTGATATTAATAAACAAGACGTAAAAATAAAATTACCTATAACTATATACAAAATTTACAAAATTAAGAAAGCTTTAATATTGTCTAGCTACATGAAGATATTTTAAAACTAATTAAGTTGTTTTAATTTTGTTTTGAAAAAATGTTAGGAACATGTTTTTTTTCCTAATATACTCTTAATTATTAACTGAAATTCGACATAAACGTTTATGAATTTTTACTTCAATTCAAGAACATGTAGTTTGCAATTAGATATTAACTAATAATATATAGTTGAAAAAAGATGTAATGTAGAACATGCCATTAGATTTTATTTTTTTTACTAAATTAGTTGTAGACTAAAATTATTTATATTAAGATCATAAACATTATAAGCCAATAACTACGAGGAATGTATTTTTTAAGGTGTAAATAAAGCTTTGCCTTATCTTCACTAATAATGCTAGTTACTTATGAGTGATGTTAACATTTCAAATTTTACCCATTCATTTTTTCTCTTCAAGGGAACTGTATTTAAGAACTTCATCAATACAAAATGATGTATGGTGAGTCATTACAATCTACCATTAGATTTATCTTTTTCCAATTTTGTTTTAATACAATAAAAGATGTGTTTTGGATTTTGGTTGAAATATCCCAAACCAATTTTTAGTTTTGAATAAAAAGTGTATTAATATAGTTAATATTTTAAAAAAATAAATTTATCAACAACTCTAAATTACGTAAAAATTATAACAAATTATGTTTTTTTAAGTTACATTTGCACCAACTCTACTAATGTTCAGGACAAAACCAGAGGGTAGTGAGTTTTAATTATGATATGATTACGAACTTAAAAAATACTTATGGTTTTGGTTCGTGACTTCAAGCTATGTCAAATGTAGGTATTCTATTATTTCTTCAATTTTAACTAATATTATATAATATTTAAACTTGATAATTTTTCAAATTGATCTCAAGTATCATGAGTAATATCTTTTTATTTTTGTCTAAAATTCTAAATCATTTTATTAAATATGAAAATGATATTTTATCCATTTGAAATAACCAATAATTAAGTATAAAATAGTATAAAATATTCACAAATATAATAATTTTTAACAGTATTCATTAGCACACTATACCACACCAATTATTTGATGCGCACTCTCTTCGTTACACTTCAAAACTTCAAAGTCTTAAAACCAAAACCCTCTTTGCCATTTCCACTCTCTCTTTCACACACACATGGAACCCTGTTAGAGGAACACACAAAACAAACATTCTCTGCAAGAAGTGAACAAGAAGCATGCGCCTTCGGTATCCCTGCACTCTTCGTCCCTTCTTTTTCTCTTCAAAACTCACTACTATGACCCCTCAAACCCTCTTCCACTCTCCTCCATTCCCAACCCTCAAAAACACTCCTTTCTCTCAACGACACCGTTTTCTCCCTCACAGACCCTTCTTCACCGTTTTCTGTTCCAGACCCACTTCAAGGAACTCTCCATCTCCTCTCAAAACCAACGGCTACCACGGTGCCTCTCATGCCAGTATCCCTAGACCGGGTGAGGTGCCCTTTTCCGTAGGGGATAGGCCAGACTTTATTGTGTTTCAAGTTACTAACTTTTGTGTTTTTGGTTTGGTTTTCTGAAGTTCAATTGGAGAGTTCGGAGGCGAAGAGTGTGGAGTTGCAGTACGGTATTTTGAAGGAGAGGTTGGAAGCTGTTGGGATGGAAACTGGAATATGTGTGCCGGGGCAGTACAATCACTTGCTCTGTCCAAAGGTGTCTCCTACTTTTCTTCAAAGTTTAATGCTTTTTGAACAGTAGAAGGTTTTTTAAATATGACTTGTCAACTGTGATGTTTTGATGCTTTTGGAAAGTTTTGCAGTTTTGTTAGACATTGTCCCCAAATTGCTGTTTCACTTGATGCTTGAAAATTTGGGTTTTAGTTATTAATCATGTTTGTTTAAGATGAGAAGTTGTGTACGTTTTTCTGTTGTTTGGCATAAGGTGATTATTTGAAGGGGCAACGTTAGTTTCAGTTGAGGGAGGAGATAACAGTGTTATGAATGAGAATCCTCAAAAATAGTGAATCGAGGAGCGTTTATTATGTACTTCAAGCCAATGCATTTAATTTGTTTGTATTTTTTTTGTTTTCCATTTTCTCTGGGATAGTGGGACTCTGCAGTCAGAATAGTTCATTCTCTTTACATGGATCCATTTTATACGTCCCAATAGGATTTGAACATTTTTTTTTCTGTATTAAGTGTTGTATGTGTGTGTTATTTAATATTTATTTTTTTGTTAGTGCCAAGGTGGCGAACGCGCAGAAAGGAGCCTATCTCTTTACATTGCACCAGATGGGTATGGTATTTATCATTTTTTTCCTGAACTTTTCTGATTCTCTTTTCTTAGCAGATTGTATATATATACTGTTTTAATTTTGATTTTTTTTTTTTTTGAGTTTTAGGGGATCTGCTGCATGGGTGTGTTTTCGTGGAAAGTGTGGATGGAAAGGAAGCACACAGGTTAGATATTTTTCATTTTCAAGCGGGTCAGGTCCTGATTAACACAGGCAAATGTGATATTTGATTAATTTTCTACCTTCTGCTGTAGGCCTTTGCTGGAAACAGATCTGCAGCAAGTAAAGTAACCCCGGTTCAAAAGAAAAGAGAGATTACGGAGAAGGAATTACAACTAGAACCACTTTGTGATGAGGTCATTAAATTCTACCTTACCTAATTTTGTCCTGCACTTTATGAATTTTGGATGTGCCATAATAGAGGGGCAGATATTGCTCATGACAAAATCCTGTCCTCTATTGCTTGGTGAATGTTTTGGGTAAGTGTTTGTTTACCATCTAAAATGAATGAATTTTACAGTGACACACATTCCAATGTTAGATTTTCTGTTAAGATAGTTTGACACTCCTCCCAATAACATTAACTGGTTCAAAATCAAAACTATCAAAATCATGTCTACCAATCTTTATTATAAATGGGAACTTACAATGTCTTCTTTCTTTTGCATACAAATAGATCCTGTAACTGTATTGAGTTCTGTGCAATTAAAATTGATTCTAATGTTTAACTGGCTTTGTTTGTCCTCTCCTACTATGCATTCCATAAATTTATTCTTTGTCTTGGCTTCAGATCCTTCCTCTGATTTTTCTCATTTCTTCATTTAGTGATTTATTTATTCAGGATATGCATGGAGCTAAACGTGTATTTGTTGAAAGTATCAAATACAAAGTGGTGCACTGTTACTCACGATAAACAGAAATACAAACAAGCCTTTAGAGATTAGGATCAAAATCTATGTTTATTTTTATTTGTTTGCTTTATGCTTGTTAGATAGTTTTTCAATTGTATTGATGATGATTTTTTTGTTAATTTCCAGTCAATGTGGTGAATGTGACTTTGTTTGCTCTGTTTCAGCTGCTTGCATATTTTTCAGAGCGCTTGATTTCGAAAGAGACTCTGGAGAGAAATGCTGTGAAGCAGAGAAAATATGAAGATCAGGTGCAATTGACCACTAAATTGTGAATATGTAACTTTCCTTATGTTTGATTTCTTTGGTTGAGAGAAAGATCCTAGAGTGAACATCTGAGGTTGGTTACGATTTTATTAACCAGAAAATGCCCCTTGATGTATATGTGCACCTACTATTAGCTGATTATAAAGGCAGTCTTTAAAAATAACAGAATTTTCTATTTATTATATTATCTTGAGAAAACATGTTTTACATAACTATTAATTTGGCAAGGATTGCAATTGATTTTTACTTAACAAAGTGATGCCTTCAAAGTTCAACTAATTCCGAGGGTAGTGTATAATAAACATTTACACTTTTTGTTTTTTTTATTGTAGGTAGTGTTCTATTTTCACCCTTTTGCGTAAAAGGTGATTGACCTGTTACTAATTGTTTCTGTAACGTGTATGGCAGATTGTGATTGCTTTCACGTATCGTCGAAATGGATCACTTGTTAGTTGCAAGTATCGAGATGTCAGCAAGATGTTTTGGCAGGTATGCTGTACATATTTAGATTGAGCAGTAAAATTGAGATGCTGAGAATTAATTAGTATTAAAAGTTAAAACAACAATGATGGAAAACATCTGTCATATTTTGGTGAGCATAATTAAATAAATTCTCTCCCACTAACAATGTGAACATGTAAGTATTCTTGCTTAGATTATTAGTTTAGGTGCCTTTTACTCGTGGGCATGTGCTCTGAGCTCCTACTCTTGCAGCCTTGCAATCTTTTTTTTTTTTAAGTAGAGTAATGAAAAGCATCACAGCATAACATATGATCCCAACTAGGTCCCTTTGTTACATCTCTCATTTGCAGCATACCCAAATAGCATAAAAATAAAGAAAAGAAATACAAACAAGTAAGCCTTGCAATCTCAATTTATGTATATAGAATGGTTTTGGTAAAACTAGCTTATAACCTACCTGAAGCTTATATGCTAGGAGCTGAAAAACTGGAAGCTTATAATTGGATTATGCTGGAAGATATTTTTTCATGCTATCTTAAATCTGACATGTTTTTTTTGTCAGTTGTCAAGTTTTGTTTCTATGATCATATTTATTTATCTGATTTTATGACATTTCTTCTTTCCATTTTCCTCCAAATATCCTTTTGTTTCAGGAAGCAAATACTGAAAAGATCTTTTATGGATTGGATGACATAGTAGGACAGAGTGATATAATCATTGTATGTATTCTGCTCTCTGTAGAAATGATGGAAAGCTAAAGTTTTCCTTTATGCTTAGCATATTGATTTAACATTGTAGGTTGAAGGTGAAATGGACAAGCTGGCAATGGAAGAAGCTGGCTTCTTAAATTGTGTCAGTGTTCCTGATGGGGCACCTCCATCAGTGTCCTCAAAGGACTTGCCCCCTCCAGAACAGGTCTTTTTTAATTCTCAAGATACTATATTATTATGTATGTGCATGTTTGTAATTTTTAAATTTCTTCTTAGTTGCCATTCTCTGCCGTTTTAGAATCTAATGCTCTGTCATATTTCTAATTCTGTAAAGCTAGGACAAAAAGTATCAGTATCTGTGGAACTGTAAAGATGAGCTAAAGAAGGTTTGTTAGATGTTGTTATTTCTTTTGAATGCGCTGAAATATATCATTTTCATAAACTTTATATGTTTTCTCAATGTTTATATTGATAGGCAACCCGGGTTATACTTGCCACTGATGGGGATCCACCTGGTCAAGCTTTGGCTGAGGAGCTTGCACGCCGCATTGGGAAAGAAAAGTTAGAATTTTTTGGTCTTGGTTCTATTACATATATAAATTATCATAATCATTGATCTATTTGAGAAAAAATGAAAAAGTTATGATTTCAATTAAAGGATTATAACAATATTTTGGCAGTAGTTTCATTTTAGTTTATATGTTCCATGTATTTGTTGTATTTGGGAAGTGCTAGACTGTATAGATAAGCTATTTTTGTGTTGCTTTTGCATATTTTGTTCAAAAGAATTGCTTTTTAAGATAAATGATGTCTCTGTAAATTTTTTTTGTGATGTTGATATTGCTGCTGTTTCAAAATCTTCATAATTAGACAAGACCAAATGGCTTGTTCACTTTCTATGTATTTAGTTTATTCATATTATTTTCCATTTTGAAAGAAATAATGGAAGAATTATTTTCCACTTTTCATGCTTGTTTCACATTTTCTTTAACCTTTTTCTCTTCAATGGTTGCAGATGCTGGCGAGTCAGGTGGCCTAAAAAAGGGAGATTAGACAATTGCAAAGATGCAAATGAGGTCAGATATCAATTTGCATGTTGAAGTTCCCCTTCACCTGCACCCTTCCTCTCATCCTCCCATAAAAGATAAAACCCCTAAATATTGAAAGCAAATAATGCTTTTGTAACTTTTCCCCACTGTTTTGGATTCACCAAACCATTTAAGTTATGTTTATACATTTTTCTACCCGTTGTATGCTATTCATGTTGGTCTAGCGTGCATGATTTCATTGACATGCATGTTTGAATTAGCCTATTTTAAAGAAATGATTTTTTTCTGGGAAAGCTTTCTGAAACGTAAGGGATTATTTCCTATTATGAGTTTCTGAACACCAACATAACTTTCCCACTTGTCTGGTGTGTTTCACCTGTCGTGCAGAGTCATTTAAAGTTGTTTGTATGTAATTCTGCTCTTTGATAACTGTAGCAACCTTACATTCACAGGTTCTCATGTATTTGGGCCCTGATGCACTCAAGGAAGTGATTGAGAATGCAGAATTATATCCAATACGTGGATTATTTAACTTCAGAGATTACTTTGATGAGATTGATGCATACTACCATCGAACCTTAGGATATGAAATTGGTATCTCAACTGGGTGGAATAATCTGAATGACTTGTACAATGTAAGGGCGGTTATTCCTATATTTTCTTAATGCGATAAACATTGTTTTTATACCTTTTGTTTTTTCTTTGTTTACTTTATATATTTAATTACCCATAATAATATATCAAACAACATAAGGAACCACTATGTATGAAGACTGTTCTAATGTGACTAGATTAATTTCCATGTAATAAAGAGAAAAAAGTTTAAAATTCAAATATTTGAATTATATAAATATTAATGAACGTCTCTATACCAGATATTGGGGTCTTTTCGGATGTTGGAATGGAATTGAAACACTGGATTTAATTTCAACTACAATTCTTTAGAAATATAATTTATTTAGAGTATTTTTTTGTGTGTTTGCCTAATAAATAGGATTTCAGCTTCATACAATTCTAATGGATTTGAGTTTTATCTGTTCTTTGTTTTCTGACGCGTAAGTGGATTTGTGGAATTATTCAATGTATCACTAAGCATCAGAGGAAAGGTGTAATATGTTATGAGTTGTGATCACATTATTTTATTTTATGAAAAAGAACAATGATTTGGAGTTTGTATTTACCTTGCTCGTTTCTGGCACATTTCAGTAGTTGTTCATGTGATTATATGAAAAAAATAATTAATTGATTTGTTCTCCTATATCTCTATTCAGATATATATATATATATATATATATATATATATATATATATATATATATATAGAGAGAGAGAGAGAGAGAGAGAGAGAGAGAGAGAGAGAGAGTTTTCTAATACATAGGTACAACTAGAACAGCTATTACAAAGCCGTTCAGAAGATAATATAAATTGTTCTAATACTTTTCATCTAATGTTTTTTTAACCAAAATACGATATTTTGCATACAGTAATAATGAAACATTTTTTTTGTGTGGAATTGGACATCCTGATATTGTTCTATTAAATTACTTTCATCAGGTTGTACCAGGTGAATTGACCATAGTAACTGGAGTACCTAACTCTGGGAAGAGTGAGTGGATTGATGCTCTTCTTTGCAACCTTAATGAATCTGCTGGCTGGAAATTTGCACTTTGTTCTATGGAGAACAAGGTTAGATTGTTTATTAGTGACTTTCTGTGTTCAGGATATTTATTGCTCACTTTTAGGTGACTATAAAATGGTAGATCGTGTTTGGATATTTGTAGTAATATGATGATATCTCCTCTTACACATGTATTTTTCATTGTGATTCTATGGTTGGTTTCTGTTTTAAGAGATCTTTTTTCTCAAATAAGAAAGATAAATGAATTACTTATCCTTTGTCTTAGTCTTCGGTTATGTATCTGGTTGTACCATATTGTTATGCCAACAATATCGCTATTTTTAAATAATTGCCTCTTACATTCCAGTCCGAAGTTTGTGCAATTTTCTGACTTTTTATCGACTATCCTATAGGTCAGAGAACATGCTCGAAAACTTTTGGAGAAACACTTGAAGAAGCCATTCTTTGATACCCGGTGAGCCTTGCATATTATTTATGATTTATACTATTGGTGCATTGTTTATTTCTTTATTATTACTACAAAAATGACCTCATTCCACTATGTGAGTTTAGGTACATCGATTACTTGACATTGTCAAGTTCAATTAAAAATTAATTCTCAAAGAATATTATTAACCATGAGATCCCTTTCAACAATTTTTTCCAATGTCCTTACTCTCCCTTTACTACTTTTTACAAAGCTAAAAACCGTGCAATCTGCACCCCAATCCTCCAACATTAATTAGTGTTTATTTGCCTATCAAATAATAACTTATGGTGCTGGTGCTGTTTTCCCACATCCTCTGCAGTGTTATGTGCTGGATTTATAATAATTTTAAATTTTTTTCCTTATCTGTATCATACTAATGTTCATATTTTACTCCTTCGTCACAATTATAAATACTTTGGCTTGCAATACTTTATACCAGATGGCATATTAATTAATTATTAATCTTGCTCGTATGTGTTGAGTTCATGTGAAGGCATGGGACATGAGTAGGATATGGAATTGAAACTTTTATACTACCAGTTATTAGGATTATGGATGATATAGTACTCTATGCCTATGAGTTGGCATTTATTAGAATGGTATCATCCAACAATATCTTGGGACTTTTCCATTTCTGAGTATATTAATACTGTTTCACTTTGGTGTTATGCTGTTTTGTTATGCTAGTGGAATCAATATTACTTTTATCATTAAGGTTTATAATTGTCTTTATCCTCTGCATTGTGCTTTATAATATTGTAATTTTACTTTCATTGTAAGAAGACCCTTATATTGGTCTATTGGATGATAATGTTCATTAATTGCAATAATTGTGATTGTTATTATGCATATATATTTGATTATCTTAGTTGACTTGTTTATCTAATGTTAGTTATGGTGAAAATGTTGAACGAATGAGTGTGGAGGAATTTGAACGGGGCAAGCGCTGGTTAAGCGATACTTTTTCTCTAATAAGGTAAGTCCAATACAGGGATCTCAGCTGGTAGTTGTAACTTGTGGCACACCATATTCAATCATTTGTACATTCTTTCTCACATTTTTAGGTTGACTGATGTTATCTTTTATACATTTGTCAAGTTGATTTAGTTTACTGGTTTCCTTTGCAGTTGTCTGTAATTGAAACGTGATGCATGCTTTTTTGATTAGTGGTGCAGTTGATTTTTTATTTATTTAAAATATGAAGGGCTTTTAAATGAATGTTGAAGCAGGCGGTAGCAACCTTTTTAGTGCATTTGGCTCTCTTATTAGAACTGAATCTTCTACTGTAGTACCACTAAATTTATATGGGTCTTGCTAACCAGTACCCCAAGGCATTGGTTGAAGAATTAAAAGGAAAAAGTTTTTAATTGAAAATTATATGATAGCGCATTAAAACAATCGAAGGGGAGTGCATTTTTTTGAATCATAATAAAACTTTCTCCTTTTAATTCCTTAACTGGTTTCCTTAGGGCACTGGTTAGTATTTGTGAAGTTATATTTGTTCTCTTGATGTTGGGTATTGGGGTGGTGTGGCTGTATTGTAGGTCAATGTATGCCTGCGGGTGGTGGTCACATGATTAGACTGAGATTTTAATCCTTGTTAGATACTGTTCAGGTACCAATGATGATGCATAATTTTCAGGTCTTCTTAATTTATTGGAAATGGTTTACATAGAAATGAATAAAGAAGGATCCTAACATGAACCTTTTGATCCTGGCTGTGTATTTAAATTATGTCAAAATCTCCTACTTTAATTTAATAGTTATTGTTGAATAGACGTCTAATACCTAGATTTCTTAAACTGATGAAATTTAGTGCTGGGCTACTTGGTTGTTGATATAGGTGTGAAGATGACTCCCTTCCAAATATAAGTTGGGTCCTTGACCTTGCAAAAGCTGCTGTTTTAAGGCATGGGGTGCGTGGACTTGTAATTGATCCTTATAATGAGCTCGATCATCAGCGACCTTCAAACCAGTAATTCTCTTAAAAGAGCTTATTCTAAATTTGGATTTTCTGAGTTGTATTTGAACTCTTTAGAATGCTGGGAATTGCTGGAGAAAATTCCCTTCATACCCTACGAGTATATATTGGAGATGTGCAATAGAAATTACAGAAGGAGAAATATATTTGAATGTTGTGTATTGTATATCAGACACGTGCATGCTATCTGTAATCAAATTAAAGGATGCATCATAAATCAATCTCTCTCCAAGAACATGCTGTGTTACAAATCATTCTTTCTGTTGCCAAGCTGCCTTTATTGTTGTCTAGATAATGGATGGCTAATTGAGTTTGAGATTAATCTAGTTGTTTCAAAAATTTGCAGGACTGAAACAGAATATGTGAGTCAGATGCTTACCTTAATCAAACGTTTTGCACAACATCATGGATGCCATGTGTGGTTTGTAGCACATCCTAGGCAGGTTGGTAACAAACAGCTTTGGTTTCATCTGTTGTCATTTTACTTTTTCTGATATTTTTTCTAATTTCGTAGCTGCATAATTGGGTTGGTGGTCCTCCTAATCTCTATGATATAAGTGGAAGTGCACACTTCATAAATAAGTGTGACAATGGAATTGTCATTCACCGAAATCGGGATCCTGAAGCTGGACCTATAGATCAAGTACAGGTGAGTGATTGCAGCATATTTCGGTACCGTGCTAAGTAAAATATACTAACTTTGGCTTGTCTCAGGTTTGTGTTCGAAAGGTACGGAACAAGGTGGCAGGGACAATAGGTGAAGCCATGTTGTTGTATAATAGGTGAATATGTTTTTGCCTTGACTATTGTGCTAAAATGCGTTCACCTATTGCTTAATAAATACTTTCATTAGTAGATGATCAAGGATTATGATGAATCTTATCTTGATATCTTCATCCTTATTGTGAATATAATGGCCACAGTCAGGTTTTCTAATCTCAGTCTGTTCACTCTTTCTTGTGGAAGTTGTCGGTCCTCGCACTGACTTAAGCAGCACATCTCATAGGTTTTCTTATGTGCACACTTGCAAAATATTTTATCCTCGCAAACCCTTCAGACTGTGCTACTCAAATGAACCACTCAAAACTAGAGAAGTCATAGTGAGATTTAGGTGTTATCCAATGACTTCATTGAATTGTTTAGTCCCCATGGTTAACCCATTTTCTTTGGCAAATGGCAGGGTGACTGGTGAATACTCGCCGACAGATAAGCCAACAGATAAGAGGCCAACAGATAAGAGGCCAACTGATAAAAGGAAATAGCAGTGAGACAAATCATTTTTCAGTAGGCTTGTATAGTGGTCGACAACAACTACGTCTTAAAAAAGTTAACAGCTGATACTAGGATCGTGTCTAAAACATGGCCATAATGTCTTCATTGGGGTGCCGGTTCGAGATCAACAGTGTTGGATTGAATCTTAACATGGGTTGTGAAAATTGATTGTATAATATCATTGTTTTGGCTTTCATTATTTGAAGTCCTGCATTTTAATCCTTGTATAGCAATATAGAGAGATTTCTTTGTCGAAGCCCCTTGGATGTCAATTGAACGAGCTACAGTCGTTTTTTCCCTCAAGGTTGCTTACAATTTTGCAACTCCAATCTAGACTTGGCTTTAGTAGTAAACACTCATTTTAATTCCTGATGTTATAAATTGTTATTTCCTATAGTCCTTTTTCTATACAATATGATAGTGGATAATGTGTGAACTGATTAAGCCTGCGTTTATTTTTTTTTCACATAGTTTTTTTAAATTTTATGTATCTATTTTTTTACATATTTCCAACCGTCCAAAATCCCACAGGCCAGGCTGAACAACTAATTGATGTCTAGACGAATATTTGGCATGTTTTTGCAAAGATTCTAAACACATACACAATCTAATCTTGTGTTTTCAAGTCCTTCCAGCTACGATGGTTGACAATTTCCCAAAACTAACATGGATGGAAGATTCCAAACTGAGTTTGAGAAATGGGGTCAACTAAATCAGAATGAAATGTTCAAATGTTCTTTTCTTAAAGAAATAAGTTGCATATCTGTGACATTGACGGCCGAATCTTGCACATGTTGTGGTTTGTCATGTGCTAAACGAAGTAAAACAAACGACCAAATATTTTGGTAATAATAAGATACCAATATTTCAACATAAAATAATAATAATAATAATAATAATTTTGATATTCTTAATATTTTAAAACAATTAAAAATATATATAAAGTGTATATACAGAATGAGATATCCTGTTATATATTTTTAAAGATTATTAACTTAAACCTCCTAAAGTTTTTCATATCAATCAGCATTTCTTTTCAAGTTATATAACAATATCTCAATTTCTTTAAAAAGAAATCAAATTTATTACATTATCTTCTTAATTATTTAAAACAATATTACACTGCAAATCTAATAGAGGAATATTAGTATAAACGTTAAATAACAGGAAAAAAATAATGAGTAATATCAAAAAGTGCATCTAAAATCTTTGTATAACATCAACTAATATTAGATTATACTATTGTGTAATTATACATGGAAATGGAAAGATTATTGATCTTTGTAATACTTTAATAAATGTGCTGTTTATATAAAAACATTGTATGTTTGAGAAAGAAAAGAAAAAGGATAAAAAAAAAAAACCTGGGACAAAAGCAATAAAGAAAGAGTATGATGGTGATTGATGGGACCACTTGTTATGGTGTCACGCCTGAATGTGCTGGCTTCCAGAGCAGCATAACTCTCGGGAAAAGGAAAATCCCTAACGGCTCCTCTGCGTTGGATCCACCTATGTGACCGTTGCTGTCTTAAACCCTTTTTCCAACCTTTCAAATTACTATATATTACCCCCATAACTCTCTCACCTTCTTAAACATAGCATACACGTTCATACCCCTGTTTTTAGTTTCTACATTTTGGTTCATAAGCCAGGTGTGTGTTTGTTTGCTTAATAATAGATCTTTCATTTACCCTTTTTAAGTATCTTGGTCTTCTCAAGTTTTCATTTTGTTTTCAACAGTAACCATGACTGCTGAGGTTATGGCTCAAGAGGAGACCCAAAGAGCTGAGGTTGTTGCTGTTGTTGCTGAGCCCCAGAAAGAGGAGAAGGTTGCTGGAGAAAATGTGGAACCAAAGGAATCGTCTTTGGGTAAAGAAAAGCCCAGAACGGTGGAGAAAAGTTCTTCTTACAAGGAAGAAAGCAACTTCCTTTCTGATCTCAAAGAGTTTGAAAGGAAGGCTTTGATTGAATTTAAGTCAAAGCTTGAGGAAGCTATCTTGGGAGGCACTCTTTTTGGGAAAGAAGAGCCAAAGAAGGAGGCTTCTGCTGAGAACGAGGCCGAAGCTGAAGGGAAGGAGGAGGGAAAAAGTGTGGAGGTTGAGGAGAAGGATGTGAGTCTTTGGGGAGTGCCCCTTTTGCCAAGCAAGGGAGCTGAAGGTATTGATGTGGTTCTGCTGAAGTTTTTGAGGGCTAGGGAGTTCAGAGTGAGTGATGCGTTTGAGATGCTGAAGAAGACCCTTAAGTGGAGGAAGGAATCAAAGATTGATTCATTGGTGGATAAGGATTTTGCCTCTGACTTGGCCTCTGCAGCTTACATGAATGGAGTTGATCATGAGGGGCACCCTGTGTGCTACAACATCTTTGGTGTATTTGAAAGTGAGGAGCTTTATCAGAAGACTTTTGGGACTGAGGAGAAGCGCAGTGAGTTCTTGAGATGGAGGTGCCAGATGATGGAGAAAGGTATTCAGAAGCTCAATTTGAAGCCGGGTGGCGTGTCTTCTTTGCTTCAAATCAATGACCTTAAGAACTCCCCAGGTCTTTCAAATAAGGAGCTTAGAGTTGCCACAAAGCAAACTGTTTCAATGTTGCAAGACAATTATCCAGAAATGGTGGCAAAAAATGTAAGTTCTTTGCCCTTTTTTTCCCTTTTTGAATTGTTTTTTATTCTACACTGGTCACAATAAGCTGTTATTTTGATGTGTAAGGTATTTGATTGTGAATGTGATTTTGTTTCATTGTAGATTTTCATCAACGTTCCTTTCTGGTATTATGCTCTCAATGCCCTTCTATCTCCCTTCTTAACCCAAAGAACAAAGAGCAAAATTGTGGTTGCTCGTCCTAACAAGGTCACTGAAACATTGATCAAGTATGTTCCCATCCCATCCATTAAATTAACCATTTTGTTCATTGGATATTTCATTAGCATCCCATTAATTATCTTAATTTCTTTGTAGGTACATTCCAATTGAGGAGATCCCAGTTCAATATGGTGGTTTCAAGAGGGAAAAGGATGCTGATTTCTCTTCCCAAGATGGTGCTGTTTCAGAACTCATTCTCAAGGCTGGATCAACTGCAACCATTGAGATTCCTGCATTAGAGGTACTAACTTAAGCTTTATGTATTAATATAAGGACAAAACATTGATACAATTTCATATAGGTGCTTTGCTTCTGGTTTAATAAACTTTATGATCAGAAAACAATGCCAAAAGCACCTAAGGAACTTTATCAAAATTTATCATTAGTTTCAATTTAGTGGACTAAAGGGGTGTTGCATCTGAACAGGTTGGAAACAGTGTGTGGTGGGATTTGACTGTTCTGGGTTGGGAGGTAAGTTACAAGGAGGAATTTGTTCCGAGTGATGAGGGTTCTTACACAGTTATTGTTCAAAAAGGAAAGAAAATGGGTTCACAAGAAGGGCCTGTTAGGAACAGTTTTAGGAACAATGAAGCAGGGAAAGTTGTCCTCACTATTGAGAACAATTCAAACAAGAAGAAGAGGGTACTCTATCGTTACAAGACCACCACCAAGACCTCCTGAGTAATTTTGAGTAGTTGTGTAGTTTTTTTGTGAGAGAGACTGAGAAATCCTGAGCTATTCTTTCATTGTTGTTCATTGGTTTATTCCTTTTTTGCCTGAAGAGTGAAATTGATTTAAAGTTCATTAATTTTTTCTGTGCCAATGGTGTATCTGATATTTTTAATGTAAATGTTAAGAGTATGTCTGCTTCAATTTTTAGCTTATGTATTTTTATTTTATTTTATTGATATTCTAATTTTACAGGAGGTTTTCCTAACGTTTAAGTCGTTTATTATATAACAAAAGAAAAATAAATCATTTTCAGTTCTTTTACATACCAGATTTAGTTTAGTCAACTTTCTTTTTAATATATTCATAAATTCTACAAAAACAGCCCTTTTACCCAAACGGTTATTTTTTATAATTAAAAATCAATCTTATTTAATTGTTTGATGATTAGAGAAAAAGAAGTTAATCGGTGAATTAAAAGTAAAAAATATAATACAATAAATTAACTTTACTTATTTTGAATTGATTGATACATAACAGATATATCTATATATTAATAAAAAAATTCATGTTAAACATTATTATGGATTGATATCTCAGACGCTTAAAAATTTATGAATCGTGGACCATGTCACATTTATATAAAAAAAACAAATTAAATAAAGGAAGTTGAAAAAGAAAATCTAATAAAAAGGAATATATTAAGTGACTCGTCTTCGAAGACGTTAGTGAAAATATAAAAATGTAAATAATATAGAAGGGCATTTGTTTGTATAAAATTTTTACTTTCCAACTGTTATTTCTAATAAAATATTATTTTTCAATTGTACGTAGAAAACAAAAGAGTGTCACGATATAATAATTCAAATGGGATTAATGGTTACATTTTTATTAAGATAATTTTTTAATTTATTAAAATATGAATAGTTTATAATAATTTTTTTATTATAGAGTGACATTAATTGTAAAAGAGAAAAGAGATATACTATTTAGATATATTAATTTCAATTATATGATCAGTAAATTTGATCCCGTGCTCTCATGCTGGTAAGAAATTTGCCCATCTAATGTTTCACTCAGAATTCAAAGAAATTAAGTGAGAAATCAATTAAATTTTCTTTTTTCTTTTGCTGATTATGAGAGAAATCAAATATACTATAAGAAAAGTAAATCAATTAAATTTCAGAAGAAATGTAATTCATCTAACAAAATGTTAATCTATAAAAAAATAACATTTAATATTTTTTTCATTTAGTAATTAAAAGAATTGTTAGAAAGTATAGTATTATTCATTTATCAAACAAGCTCAAACTAGTGCGAGAAAAAAAAACACTTGGATAATATTTTTAACATAAAAACAATACTCTAAATGAAAATAATGTCCACTCATTTTTTAAAATAGTTAAAATATTTATTTATTTGACAATGCGTTATTTTTTTTTCTCAATTCTTTTCACGATTTTACATGTTATTTTCATTTTTTACATGTTATATTTATATTTTTTTTTTTTTACAATTTGACTGTACAAGGCCTTTTATGTGAAACTTTAAAAAATAAAATAAAATAAAGTGAATTTGAAAAGTACATTTCTCAATTATCACTGTCTGTCTATCCAGCAAAACACAAATGGGTTGGGCCTTCAATAAAATATAAGGTGGGCATAAAAACTTTGTGGTACCCAAAACCACATCATGTTTGACAACTGTTTTCTAAATCCCTATGTTTACTATCTGTACCCTTAACTCTAAGTGAAAGACTAAAGTACCTTCTAACTTTGTTTTTTTCTTTTTTAAAAAAAAAAAAACTAATATAAAGTGTTTAAATAATAATATATTTACTTTTATCATTCCCAATTTTTTATTCAGTAAAAAATAAAAAATATTTTTTTCTTACGTTAAAAAGAGTAAAAATAAAGAGGTCATGTGTTATGACTGAATGACAAAAAAATAAAATAAAATCAAGTTTATGTAATAAGAAATTTAATAAATATTTTAAGAATAAAACACAAATAAATATAAAAAACTATAAACAATTAAAAAAAATACTATTTTAGTACTTAAAGCTTAGGATCACACAATTTTTTTTTACCTAATAAAAAAATTATAAATTACTGAAATGTAATATCATAGCTGACTGAGTAAAAATGGAGCAATATTATTAAGAAGTCATTACTCTCATGTGGAGCACGAGTTTAAAGAAACACATGTAATTAACATCAACATGATAAGGCTAAAACAAGGATATTTGATGTAAAATGCACGTTTAATGTATGGAAAATAACTAATTAAGAAAGTTAAGTTGTGTATAAGAATAGGTTTATATTTTTAACACTTTCGTGAAGTCAATGTGTTATATTTTAATAAGTAGAAAAAATATTATAAATACCTTTTTTAACACATTTTTATCACTGATTAAAATCTATTAAAAATTAAAAAAATGAAACTGACTTCTTTATTTAGTCTCTCAACATAATTTTATAATTTTAATAAACTTTAAAAAATTGAAAATAATATGTTTAAAATAGCTTATTTTAACTGTATTACGAAATAGTATATAAAATTAAAAATATTTAATATATTCCGCAATAGTATATGAAATTAAAAATATCTAATATGGTCAACATTAAGATAATATTGAAAATTTTTATAGAATGACGTAGTTTTGCATTGATTTTACAAAACTAGATAAGTTATTTTCAAGGAGTATAACATCACTCTTCAGAAGTGGCTACATATGAATATACGATTTCAATACAATTCAAAATTTTAAAATAAATTATCATCTGTACTAACAATTTTCGTTTTGAAGAAACTTAAAAAATAATAATAATAATTTACGTTAATATGTTATTACACTTAAAAAAGATAAAGTCATGAGGGAATATGACAACTTCATAAGTTCTAAAATAAAACGATTTTAAAATCACATGTAAGTTTTGTAAAATGAAATGGTTCTATAAATCCTACTTATTTATTTATAAATTTCTTTCATTACAATATACACACAATATTAAATATTTTTTTTCTAGATAATCCAAATTATTGTTACCATGTTTAATAAAAGAACTCACATATATTTATAGATTTAATCCCAGTATTTTACCAACCAGTTTTATAACTATTTTTTTTATCATTAACTCGTTTACATAAATCAAAAGCATTATTAAATTCTTATACAAACCAACTAAATTATTAAATAAATATTTACATCATTTTATTTAATATTTTTAAACAACTTAATGTATCATTCTTTAAATAATTATTTACATAAATCAAATATTTTATTACGAAAATTGATAAATAATTAAATATAATTATTACACAATTTATCGTAAACTATTTTTCTATATTTTGTTGAAATTAATCTATTTTTTTCATACTACTCAAAAGTATTTTTTTCATTTGTTTTATATTATAATAAATAATTCTTGAAAATTTTCAAATGATTTATAAAACTATTTATTAAATTATCATTTGTTTTAAAAGATTATTTTTTAAATAAAAAAAGTAAAAAAATTGAACTAAAGTCATGAGGTATAACACTTTCTTTGTATAATCTATGTATTATTTTTATACTGAAATTGTAATATTCTTAATTACTTTACCTTTAAAAAAAGTTTAACAAAATATTAACGTAAGTTTTTTTAACGAAAATAGTTATCATTGATAAAGACTTCTTTATAAATTTTAAATTATCATTAAAATTCTGTTTGTGTGGTGACGTCGTGAAATCGTGCTACTAGAGCACAGGTGACCTACTTTTTTAGTTTTTTTTTCCAATCATTATTGTGAAATTTCCAGATAATACCGTTGCTTAATATGGTATTCTAATTAAGTCAACTTACGTAATTAGGTTTTGATGTGTTCGAATTCAGTAAAAGCCTTTGGCAAATTCAAACAAATACAACATATGTTTACGTATACACTTCTCAATACACAAACAAATTCAACAATCTTAAAGTCTTCTGCCGTAAATTAATAAATATAATCTAAAAAAAAAATGCTTATTTGACCCCAAATTTAATGCATTCTCAGAAATTCCACCACTTGATTTCAATAGAAAAAATATTAAATTATTTTATTATCGACTCAGATTGTGAGCAGCTAATGTAAAATAATAGGGACACGTTATCCTCGTCTCTATCATTTAGTTTCACTCCCTTTTTCTACAATACAAATCCAGAATTCATGATCTAGAAGAGTTAATAATAATGTAAATGGTCCCTTTCTCGTGACCATGTATGAATAATTTTTTAAAAATTTCAATGAATTAAATTATTTAACATTTCAATTGGTTTTATTTAATTTTTTATTGTTGAATGTTATATTTGGGTAAATTAATTCAGAACTTTTAGATTCAAATCTTTAGTTTGGATTCTTTTAAATGTATTTATTAAAAATTGAAATTTTAACAATAATCTTCGTAAAAATATATTATCAAATTTTAAATATTGAATTATTCCAAAATTAATACGAAAGAATATTTAGTAATTTAAAATGTAAACATTGAGATTTTGACGTTAATATTAATAAATAAGAAACAGGTGGCAAAAGAAAAAGAAAGGAGAATAAGGGTAGAAGAAAGAAAAAGATAATCAAGATAATGATAAGAAAGAGGTTGAAAAGTAGGAAAGAAAGACAGTAATAAAAAAATAAAAAATAAACTGTTTTAAATCAAACGATGTGACACATAAAAAAATTAAGAAAGAGGACATAAAGCATAAGAAAACTAGGTGAAAACTGATGAAGTTGATATTTGTTTGTAATGAAAACGTGTTTAATAAATGGAGATAAAGTCTTATCTGTTAGAGAGAATGAAATTTATTCACCAAATATAAATGATGATGCTAACACAACTATCCAACTCCAGCTATATGCATTTTTCAAAGTCAAAATCATTGCTAAAAGAAAACTGTAAAATAAGTTTCTTCAAAAATTCAACACAAGTAAACTATATATTAATTTATATAACAAATTATTAACCTAAAACTTTAATATAATAAATTTAGATATTTTAAAATATATTATAAGAAGTCAGTCGCCGACGATAATTGGCAACTGAGGAAAGTGTGATTAGATTGTTGGTCAGATTTATAACAAAAAGTTGAAAAAGTAAGACATACAATGCCTCAATAAGAAAAGAGGCACCGCAAGAGGATTAAAGAAAAAAAAGAAGGCTAAAAAATTGTTTAAATTGACAGAAAATAACAATATATATAATTGATATAATAAAATAAATTTTGGGTATATATAATTAAAATTTGAAAGTGTTATCTAATTTTAATAAATAGAAATTATATATATTAAAATATTAATATGTTAAAATAAATTACTTTATAAAATATAGGAAATTTAGATTAGTTTAATTTAATTTTTTATTTAAATTTTTTATTTTATTATAATATAAATGCATATATATTAATAAAAATCTAACTAAAATAAAAAAATAAGATAGATGATTATAAAAAAAAATAATTATAATTAACTTTAATATCAAATAAATAATTATTAACATTAGTTTAAAAAACAATAATATTTCAATCTCACCTAAGTTAACAGTATATCGAAATCAAGTTCACAACATTTCAATTAAAACTAAACTAACAATATCTTAATCAAATTAAGTTAAAGAAAAAAAATAAATTTAATAATAAAAGTATAAATTATTAATTTTTTAAATAAAAATTACATAATTTTAAAATTAGTTTTCTAAAATTTTAATTTTCTTTAAAAATCTCTATTGAAATAATATATAGAAATTACAGAATACTGAGTATCCGTTGATTTATTCAACCACAACATAGTAAGGTATACAGTGACTACTTTGGAGACTTCATATTAAATTGTTGGAATATTGTAACTTTTCAATACCAGTCCATAATTATTTATTAATTACAGAAAGTATCTTCTAGAGCATTGCAACCTCTTTAAGACTTATAAATTTATTTTATTTTAAGTACGACAATGTTACATCATTTTTTAAATTCTTTTGTATGTGTTTTTAGTGGATTTTTTTTATAAAATCTATATTTCAATAAATTTATTTATACTTTAACTCTTTACAATTTTAAAAATTAAGTTAATTATCATAATTAAATATCTTTTTGATATTGAAAATCAGGAATTTATACAAAATTCAAAACTTAAATTTATGACTATTTATGTTTTAATAAAATTTCTTTAAAATCTAAATTTTAACCGTAAGGCTTAGAATAATAATGCTGCATTATTGATGATTAAAACATTTACGATGCTGCATTATAGATATTTTAATAACACACCTTGTACCAAGTCGTAACATTGAGTTTAATTACTTATAAGAATTATATGGGTTGATTAATGGTTTATCAGGGTCATTCCTTTTCAAAAGACTAAAAAAAATTAAAAAATAATATATATATATATATATATATGTATATATGTATATATAATATTTATTTGTGTGTTGTATCTGCATGTGTATGTATTATATGTGACTGAGAACATTTTGACATAAAAAAAAACTAATCATTATATACGAGTATAAAAGAGTATAACTTAGATCGATAAGGTTGAAAATCTTGAAAACTTTGACAAATTACTGGCAAATTTATTGCCCCAAAGCCTCAATTCTGGCTTTTGATCGACATCTATTAGAGTTTTTGGTTCAGATGTTTCGAGGCATGACTATTAAAGCACATTGTTTGCAACTAATAACTAGATTGAATTTGGAAAAAAGTGTAATAACATTATCAGAAAAATATGGTTTTAAATATTGAATTAATGGTAAATCAGTTTAAAATTTAATATTTAAGGTAATTAAAATCAAAATTATATAATTTTAATTTTAATTTAATTTCTTTAAATATTAATTTAATAAACCTTTACATTAAAAGAATAAAAATAATTGATTGACAAATGTTGTGAAATCAATATTTAATCTGTAAAGTTTCTAATCTTCTGAGAGTATCTCAATCATGGAGAAATTTGTTTTACGATTATTGTGTAGAAGAATATGTTTATTTTATTCAGGCTTTAAATAATGCTTGTGATATTCTTTTATCATAGATGTTCCCTTCTTATCTTCTCAAAAGATATATGGTCTGTGTGTAGATTTCAATAGGAGTGTATATAATAAGACGACTTAAAGAGTGTAATAATTACTTGTGCAAAGGAGACAAGCCTCTAACGCACTTGGATGTGTGTAGGAAACTGACCTTGCTTGAAAATTCCTTGACGGTTAGATCTTAAAAAATCTCTCAAGGACTTTTGTGGGTTTTTGCTTGGACTAAGGATTCCAACAACTAGAAACTTAATAAGTCATAGTGTTAGATCAGAATTCATGACCTCTAACCCCGTGCTATTTTCTCTATAGCAAGAATGATTGGTACCCCTCTTGTCTTAGATGATTGTACTATGATAGTAAGTTGGTTTCTTAGTACTGATTTGATCGGGTGCAGATTCCCTAGTAATTCAAATAAGTTGGAAAAGTGTGTTAAGACTTCTAAAAAACTTAAGAGACTTAGGAAGGGTATCTCCAAGACTACTAAAAAACCTGTTATAGTGGATGCATCTTAGTTATTTTTTTATTGTTTTGTTTCTAGCAACTAGAAACTTAATAAGACATAGTGTTAGGTCATAATTCATGAGCTCCTTTTGGAGTATTGACAACCCATGCTATTTTCTCTATAGTAAGAATGATTGATACCTCTGTTAGTGTTAGATAGTTGGTGGATTTCTTAGTACTGGTTTGATTAGGTGGAACACAGATTTCTTAATGATTTAAATGAGTTAGAAGGATGTGTCAAGACTTCTAAGAAACTTGAACGACTTAGGAAGGACATTTTCAAAACTGCTAATTATAAAAAAAAACCTATTATAAAGGATGCATCTTAGTTTTTTTTTATTTTTTAGCATAAACAATGTAACTCTTTTGACTATATTAGTTTTCCATAGTTTTGTTAATTTCCTTTTTTATATTATCCTTATGGATTGATTTGATGATTCGTTGTGTTACTTTTTGTCCATAGATTTGGTTTAGGCCGTAGTTTTGTTTTCTTTTTTTTTAATAGATTTAAGGTAATAACTTTATGAAATTTAATAAAAAAAATTAAAAGTAGAAAAACTTTGGCCATTATTAATTTTAGGAACAAATTTAATAACTAGTATAAAAATATATTTAATGATAGACAATACTTTGAAAACTATCCATTTTTAGCTTTTAAAATAAATTCGAAACTAAGTTATTACATAAATTTTAAAGTAGTTTATATATTTGATTAATTTATTGTATTAATGTAGTTGTCCAAATGCAATGAGCTGTATGTGTGACATCTTAACTGCTCGTAAATTATAATAAATTACATGATTATGAATTTGCATACTAAAACAGTATATATGGAAATAATGGAAATATATTAACTCCACTCCACTCCAATGAACGAAAACTATTTAATTTTTACCTTTCAGAAAATTCACTGAAATTACTAATTTATTAAATTAAAATTTATTAAAGCTTTGGAAGTGATTTTTTAAAGTGTAGAACTGTGCTACCATGTGTAGCATTTGTTTTAACATTTGGTTGACTATTTTGTATGTAAAAAGTATATGATTTATATTTTCATTTAATAATCCACACCTCTCACATGTACTGTATTCTAGTGGATTATTTTTTTAAGTAAATTATCTTTGGTAAGCACTCGATTTAAAAACAGTTTTATGCAAAAACATCTGTTGTTGACAAGTTTTTATCTTCCAAAATTTTTTAAACAATTTTTTATCCTCCCCACCTATGATATTCTGCATATTTCTATAACCCAACTTGATTGTGTATGTTGTAGTTTCATTAAGTTCCATACTCACCTATATCTTCCTCCTCTTTGTTGAAAGTTTTTCCTATTAACTTTTATAATAAGCTTACATAAGTTCTTACTTAGAAGATAAAAGGCTCTTATAAAGAGAACCATAAACTTGATTAACGGAATCCTCTGTTTCAAAATTTTTGTAGCGTTTTTAATCAATATTATTTTAAATTTTTTAGCATATTTATTTACAATGTAAACCACATTAAATTTTTCTCTTTTAAAGAATTATATTTATTTCCTTATTAATACACAATGCATGAAAATGCTTTTACTTGATCGAAAATGTGTTCTGACCTTATATATATTATTTTGTTTACGTGTAACAGAAAATTGTATGTAAAAGTGAAACTGCCATATATGAGTCGGCTTATTTCCAAAAGTCCACTGCATGGATAGTAGAACTTTCTTAATTCAGTAAAAAAAAAAAAAAAAAAAAAAAAAAAAAAATTTTTTTATTTAAAAAAAAAAAAAAAAAAAAAAAGTTAAGGAACATTGTTGTAGTTGTATGCGAAAATTTTGACGTGTTTGATTTCACAAGAGATATTTCACAATATGTTCAATCATATTTACAAGGTCAAAGAATAATTGAGTTACGTTATCTATTTCGTATATATTTATCATGGAAAATATTTTGTCAACTTCGGAGGTCACCTAAGCCATCTTCTCATTTGTCTTTGACAATTTCTTCTTCGAAAGGTTTCCATTATAAAATCCAACATAGATCACGCTCAATAGAGACACTAAAAATTTCCTCTTTCTTCTTACTCTACCACCATCGTAAGATAACCAAAAATGGAATCCTTTTCTTCTCCTAGAATACAACTTTCAGTATTTTCCATTGTTGTGTTACTTTCTACAATTGCATGGTCAGCTTCAGCTGCAAATTCAGCTCAAAACACTTTTCTTCACTGCCTTGTAAACCATTCAGAGCCCTCTCACCCCATAACCTCAGCCATTTTCACGCCAAACAACGCTTCCTTCTCCTCAGTCTTGGAAGCTTATGTCAGAAACCTTCGTTTCAACACTTCCACAACCCGGAAGCCCTTCCTTATAATAACTGCATTGCATGTATCCCATATACAGGCATCCGTTATTTGTGCTCAGAAGTACAACTTGCAAATGAAAATTCGAAGTGGAGGACATAACTACGAGGGTGTATCCTACGTGGCTGAGGTCCCCTTCTTCATCCTTGACATGTTCAATCTTCGAACCATTGAAGTTGACATACACAATGAGACCGCTTGGGTACAAACCGGTGCAACGCTTGGTGAAGTTTATTACAGAATTGCTGAGAAGAGTAAAGTTCATGGTTTCCCAGCAGGGGTTTGTCCCACTGTTGGGGTAGGAGGCCACATAAGTGGTGGCGGTTATGGCAATATGATGAGAAAATATGGTCTCTCAGTGGACAATGTTCTTGATGCACAAATGGTTGATGTTGAAGGTAGATTGCTTGATAGAAAATCCATGGGGGAAGATCTCTTTTGGGCCATCACAGGTGGTGGTGGATCTAGCTTTGGTGTGGTCCTTGCCTACAAAATAAAGCTAGTTC